>Ga0114975_10000828_pt1 | contig 22606 bp, 23 predicted proteins | sample S_130626_EF_Meta_FD_87031 | JGI IMG/M metagenome (GOLD analysis project Ga0114975, IMG submission 87031) | Freshwater microbial communities from Lake Simoncouche, Canada to study carbon cycling - S_130626_EF_MetaG | ecosystem: Environmental > Aquatic > Freshwater > Lake | place: Lake...
AATTAAATGAATCCTGCACTTATGACTTTTGATGAATATTATAAAATTGTTAATTCGAATGAAAAGTTTCATCCGGATACAGCATATGATGCAAGTTTAGAAGATTTTAAAAAATCAGAATATCTAGATAAATCTAATTTTGAAAAATTACTCAAAAGAGTTAAAATTCGCGGAATAATGTTTGAGATTAGATTGAACGCTCGTCTGGTAAAATATGTTCATAAAGATGATGCTGGAGAATATAGACGAGATGCAGAAAAAAACTTAATCTATATGTCTCCAGACGAAATTAAACAGTCAAAATTAAAAACGCATGAAATTACTATTGCTGTATTTAATGATGAAGATGAATGTGTAGGGGCTGTTCAAGATGAATGGGGGTCCGTTTTAGTACGGGTTGCAAAAGAATATCGTGGATTTGGTTTAGGCGTCATGCTTACTAAAATTGCTAGATCAATGGAGCCAGAAAAACCATCTGGAGGATTTACGCCTTCTGGGTATAAAAACTTTGCAAAAACCTATCAAGAGTTTGTTCGAGATGCATTATCTAATGGATTATATACAACATTGGTTAAAAAGGGCGAAATTAGTGTAGATAAAGTTAAAGAAATTATCGCTAGTGCCAAATTAAAAGATAAAGTAAAATCTACAAAACTCGATGTGAATACAAATGATCCGGCTGATTGGTTATTGTATGTTGGTGGATATGGCGATTTTATTATGTATGATCGAAAATTAAAGGACATATATCAAGATACATCATATCATTATTGGATAGAAAAAATGATTAAGGGAGCTACGCTCGTCCGTGAGCACCCAGATGGCAATGCATTAATAGTTCAATTCCATGGAGCGAATGATCAAATAAAGAAGTTTCTTATGTCTTGTGTATTATCGTATTGTTTCAATGAAAAAATGGCACTATATGTTGACCCAGAAGATATATCTTATGTGGATTCAAGATTGGGTGCTGCTAAAAAACAACCAGATATGAAATCTGGCCATAAACGATATTTTGTCACGCCAAAGGCTTCTATTAATTATGAGCCAATGGGACGGGCTGAAAAATCGTTTAGAAAATCATTTGATCAATACGATGAATTTAAAAACACAGTTCTTGAGGTTGCGTTCTCGAATTAGTCGTCAATAATCCCAAAGTTTGTGGATTGGCCTTTAAAATCATAGGCGAAAATTCTTCTATAACTTCATTATACATCATTTGAGTTATAATTGGCTTGAACATTGCAGAGCGAATAGCTCTATCTGGTCTCATTCCAGCAATAAGTCCTGGAATTATTGGTGTATTGTCCAGCAAAGATTTCTTACTGATAGTCGGAGATGGAAGATATGGATTAAGCCATTCTTTATCATATGCCACCGAATCAATATTTCTAGCATTCCCGATTCTCAGAATTTCTAGCTCTTCTCCTGCTCTAATATGCATAACAATGTTGGCAACATGGTCCAATAGGGGAACATTTGGCGTAGATATGCACAGATTGCATAGCAGCAAGTCAGGATTATTTTTGTCATAAATGGACACAGCCTTAAATCCGCCGTGAGATTCCATTACGTTAGATTGCTTGGATAACTCATATATTGCATATTCTCCTTCAAATCGAATAGCATTTCCACCCAAGAATATGCGAGTAGTATCACTACCAATTAGTTTATTGAGAAACTTTACACTTCTCTTAATTATTTTTTTGTTTTCTTCCTTTTTTTCTCTAACTATGCGCTGAATTTCGTTTTTATTAAGTTTTTTGCCATGTGAACTATCGATCCATTCGCCATCATCCATAATGAAATTACTTTCATTTAGAGCAATTTGGTGCAACATTCTATTTTGTTCTTGATGGGAAACTATTTGATTAGACACTGCGGTTATGGATTCCGCCGCCAAATCGTTAAAATCGCAGGCGGTCCTCATCAAGGATCGCCTAACGACGCCTTTAATTGCCTCTAACTCCATTCGATCATTTAAAAAATTAATTGCGTTGGAATCTACATGGTCTAAGTTACTATCTGCTAAATATCCGGAAGCGGTATCCACCATTTCTTTGAAAACGGTCGGAATAAGTTCTAGGCTAGCATAGCTTGCCATTTTAGAATCATGGCGATTATTCGCCCGCCATTGAATGTACTGGTCTTCAAAATAAAGACCCATGGCAGTTAAACTTTTCCAATAGGAACCGGCATGATCTCGGCGGTCATATGCATCGAAAACTTCATTGGTATTCGGACACATTTCCATAAAATAAAAATGCGTGTCTCCTGCGATTTGTCCGCAAGTTGCAGAACAATCCAAAAAATACTGAACGTCTGGGGCTGGCATTTCTTATAACCTCATAAACTTGTAGAATTATAACTATATGCCGCCTTATCGCTCCTGCGCGGCGCACAGGCGGCTTCTCTCAGTCAAACGCAATAGTGCGTGCATTCTTCGGTTAAAGCCGCCTATGGCGTTCTTTGGCGGTTATAGCGCATGGATTATCCCCCTTGTAGGGCAGGAACTCCAATGGTTCTATTATTGATTACTTGATCAACTGTTTTGGCTACGCCGGTAGTTTCGACGCTTGCTCCATTATTACGATACATAGAAACATCGCCCGATTTGAACATGTTCTCAATATCCGCATCTCGTACTGTTACTTTTGCATCTTTTAACTGAGATATAGTTGTCATCTTTGACCGAATTGGTAAAAAATTACCAATAAGCGGCTTCATGATAAAGAAACGCACACCTTCTTGCATTTTCTTTTCAATGATTACTCGCATTTTTGCGTCATTTGCTGGCTCCCATGTGATTTCCAAATCACCGGATGCATTAAGAAGGATAAGGCCGCGCTCACTCATAACATATCTCCATTATTTTATGAAAATATGGCAGATTTTTTTATAATATGCAAGCGGAATTATTGGTTTTCTTTATTGGAAAAATTATTATTTTCAGTTGTATTTTTCTTTATTTCTTCAATTTCTGCGGTTATTTTTCGAACACTGTCAGCATCCTTGAACAATGATACTAATCCAAAATGTAGAGGAGAAGGCCATTGCCCCCATTCACACCATTTATATCCTTGGCTTTCCCAATCCAAACGTGGTGTAAATTCGTTATCTATTATGGTCAAAAAATTGTAATAATGGAAATTTCCAGATTTAAATACATACAATTGCTTAATATCGAAAGGACCAGAATGTCCTGTTTCTTCGGTTGCTTCTCTTGTTACAGCGTCATATGGATTCTCACCAGGATCAATTGCTCCGCCCCAATTTCCCCAAGTGCCTGGTTGTTCAACCTGAGATGACCGATGGCATAAAAGTATACGACCAGTATCTCTGGCTAAAAATATACAACCGGCCCCAGCCGATCCCCAAAAACCGGTTTTTTCTAATTCTTCTGCATGAAGAGCATCGTGCTCTCCTTCAAATAATTCCCGTATAAACATTACGCTTTACCAATAAACTCGATTGCTTGTTTTTTAATTTCAGACTCCATATCGGATAAATCTTCGATTTCATTTCCGGAAGAATCTCTAACAGAAACTAATTTTAGTTTTGGGGAGGTTGGTGATCCGGAATATTCAATAGTGGCAGTTCCTATATCATTGTGCATTTTCCAAGGAAAATTATATGTACCAATGTCTGCATTAATTTCGGAATTATATGATTCATCTTCTTCTGGTTCATCCATAAGAACTTTGTATGTTTCTTCTAAATGGTCAGAATCAGTTCTAACTTTATTAATAAGGGAATAATATAATGCTTTGGCTTCGTTGCCGGTAATTCCCATTTCATGTCCGATTTTTTGCAAACCGTGACGAGATATTTCCATACCAGATTTGATCATATCATCGGTCATTTCGCCTTTGTTTAGAATATTATGTAAACGATCAAGCGTGATTGTATGTGATTCTTCTTCTGCTATAGGATTGTCAGAATATCTTGCAGGAACCGTTCTTGTATTAATTCTAGTATGCTTATTAAAATCCTTATATCCATCAAATGTTTGAATTTCTGAATCTTCTGCCAATGGATTATCAGAATATCTTGCAGGAACATCGATAGTATCAGTTTTTGCAAATTTATTAAAATCTTTGTGACCATCGAACGTTTGGGGAGTTATTGGATCATTCTTTTTCTTTTTAGATACACGCGAAACTGGAATCCATCCTTGCGTTCTATTTAATTGCCAAATTATACCAGTATCTTCGGTAACATATTTGGAATCATATTTTGCACGACCTTCTATCAACAAAATACCTAGATCATATGTGGTCGGAACTGATGGATATGTCATTTTGGTGCCTTCACTGTATTGGTATCAGTAGACAATATAGCATCCTTCATACGAATGCCGTTCTTACCATATAAACGCTTATATGTTTTTTTATGATCCGACATGCTTCCGGAATTGCTTGCACCAGTATCCATGGTTTCGTCCTTGGCCTTGCCAATAGTTGGGGCATCTTTAATATCTTTATTGTATGCGTTATCGTCATCAACGACATCTGATTTCGGTAAATCCATCCAACTAAACAATGAATTATGCGCATCAACCTTGTGGCTATCTTCATCTTCTTTTTGTACAGTACGAAGATAATTTAAAAACTTAGAGTTATACGAATTTCCGTACAACTCTTTATCCGTGGATTGGAACTCACCATAGCTAGGATCGGTAAGAACGCTGCGGGGTTCTAATCCTTTATCTCTGGCATCCGCATCAAGTTCGGCCATTGCATTTAAGCGATTGGTTTCAATCTCAGTAGGATCATTATAACCACGAACAACGATACTAGATTCCGTTGTGTGCAGCGCTGTTCTGATTTCATTTTGAAGAACATGGCTACTGGCGGGTAAACCAAGAGTAAGATCGCATATGAACACTTCAGCAGCAAAGACATTTGGGAAATCTAATGGATTCTTTTGCAGCATAGTTTTAATTGGACGGGTAATATCAATTGGTTGATATTTTAAAATCGCTGTTTCTAAACGGTCCATTGCCTCGTCATCTAACGGAATAACTGATTTCAGACGATAATTATACACACGCTCAGATTCTGCAATATATTGTTTCAAGTTCATAATATTTTACCTTTTACTACCGCTATCTTATATTTATACTTATAGTTAGTATTGACATTTTTTAATTATATGAGATTATATATTATATCATTAATAGGAGGCATTATGAAAGTTCAGGCATATTATCATAAGAAATCTGAATTACTCTTTTTGGAAAAAAATGAGTATAAGGCGCATCTGTGCACATATAATGCTCGAAAGAAAATTATGCATAATCGAGAAGTTCGTATCAGCAATATCAAGAAACTCATAGAACAGACGAAATTCAATTATGGTAGCGTTGAAAGCACATTTGATTTTATTTTTAAAAATTTTGCTGATATCGCAGAATATTTGATGTTTGAAAATGGAAAATATCTTGGAACTCGGTCTCAGCAAATATATTTGAGAAAGCAAATCAGAAATATAAAAGTATTATCGATTGAGTGCAATGGTTTTGAAAAACTAAGAATTATTAATTTCCGAAATGCACAACGATTGGGTTGGAGTGGAGATGTAAGAATAGTATTTGCGCATGAACTTCCTTATTCTCTATCTATTTCTTCTATGTTAAATGCAATAGGAATTGAAACGGGGTGTGGCGGAAGTGGTGATGGAATTAAATATTCATACGATGCTATATTTTATGAAGACGTGTGGCAGAACCTTGCCCTCATGGCCAAAATGCGAAATGGAAATGCTAAGAATGATGAATGTTTTGAATATGAAGACGAAGACTATTAGTCTTCGTCTTTAGCTTCTCGCATCAATTTTATCAATGCATTTCTATCATCGACTATGAATGCATCGGCATCAACGGCAACATCGCCCATTTCATGCTTTAAGCGTTTTTCTTCAAGATCGAGCTTTCTTTTTTCAAGCATTAACTTCATAGTTTTTAACTGAGAATCGCGCTTGGATGATTTTGCATCTAATGCTGTTTTATAAAGCATATTAGCTTTTTCGAAAATAGTCGCGGCGGATCGTTGGTCTACATTAAACCCAAGGTCCATCAACTCATCAGCATGCTTTAATGTTTTTTCATGAATTTCATCCATGGAAACATTATGGTCATGTGCGCCATCAAGAATTTCAAGATTATTTCCAGCGGTTTCGGCCATTTTAAGAACTGCTGCTAATTCTTGTTCATTTATATCTATATCGGTAATTATATTAACATCCGGCGTTGGTTCCGTAGTTTTAAGAATTTCTTCCATACTAGGCAAACCTAAAACGTTTTCGATCATTTTTGTCATGTCTTTATTTATCTTATTTTGGAATACCGAAAAGTTGGTGTTCGGTCATAACTCTAAAGAACCATCCGCGTCTTGCACAAAACTCAGCAGCCGCTTTCCACTTAGCCATATTTATTATTTGCTTTAATTTTGTTTCTTTAGATATTATTTCTTTTCTGCCATTCTTACGAATCGTGGGAACATATCGATAATCTTCTTTCGCAGGTTTAACTTCAATAATTTCACAATGTTGCTTGTTGTTTTTATCAATATAAACCACGAGAAAATCCGGAATATACATAGACCATCTTCCAGTCAATGGGTTTAAATATGGAATGGATAATGATTCTGACTGCCATGTTAATACATTTGGATGATTGTCAAAAACATTCATCAATGTAGTTTCCCAAGAAGACCGCGCTATAATAGGATATTTCCCACTATATTTTTCTGGATTTTTTGGAAAAAATTCAGATTTTATATATTTTGACATATATTATAATCCGCCATTTATACTGGCGTTAAATTCATCAATTTGTCTTTGAGTTAAAGGAGCGCTGCTAGATTTAACACTTTCGCTAGTATATGATTTTCCAACACTAACACCAATTTGCGTAGTAATGCTTTGTTGAGAATTAACAATAGCATATGATTGAGAATTTAATTCTAGTCCATTATTGTAAGTTTTTACTATTTGATCATTGGTAGAAGTTTTGTTAATTATGCTACTAGACATAACACCACCAACTATTTTTTTATTAATATAATTATTAGCAGATGTGCTTCCAGTTTCATTTCCAGCACCTTCTAATGAACCAATGGCGAGGTCGTATGCGCTACCGCTTATACCAGAAGTGTTATTTGGAGAAGTTATACTTTTCCCAGTACTATTATATATTGGGGCCGAAGGTAAATTTAAAGTAGAAATCAATGATGGCATGTTGTTAGTCATATAAGTCATATCCCCCAATATTCCGTTATTTGTGGGATTATTTGTAGAACCAAAATCATAATCGCCAAACATACTAAGGGCACCACTGCTATTAGTTGACGTTGGATTTGACATCAAATTTAAATTATTAGGTAAGTTTATAGTATCTTTAAAATTATCCTGCATTGGAAAAACTTCTGGAGTAAAATTAAAGTCATGTGATCTTACTGACGCCCCTGTTACCATCGGGGTATTGCCATTAAAATTTCCTCTAAACGCGGATAAAACATCTGCGTTATTTTCTATAGGCTGAGGTTGGTTATTATCTCTATATAGTAATGCCTCGTATGCTATGGTCATATTAATAATCGATGGGTTTGATAATTCATAATCAAGGTCATCTGGGTCAAATGATTCTATTCGTGGATTAATCAAATCATATTGCGTGTACTTATTATTAAACAACTGATAAACTTCTATTTTTCTGAAGAAAAACTGAGTATTAAGATCGAGAGGGCTTTCGCCTGAAGAATTTGACAACCATCTAGGAACATAACCAAATCCACTACCATTGTCTTTGATTTCATTGGTGGTAGCGTCATATTGAAAGTTTGCTTCATCCGCTTGATTAAAGTCACCAAAATAATATTTAGAATATTCATCCCACATTTGCATAACCAAGCCATCAACCGTATCATATAATGACATTTTGATATTTGGTATTTTAAATCCAGTGGTTATTTTTCTTTTTTTATTATATTGATTTACATCTTCCATTAATACTTGAACAGCCGGTCTATCAATACTCTTTACCAAGAAACCTAAGTTATTTTGCCAAGTAGGCAAATTACCTAGATTTCCAACAAATCTTACATAAAAAAGACTTTTCTTTCTTGGAACTGAATTTTTATCCAGACCGAAGATAGTTGCCGCTTGATTAGGCGATTGTATTATAGTAGTTCTGGGATCAGCCACGATAATAAAAATATTTCAATATTAAATATTACCGAGAGATGATGTAATATTTGGATTTTGTGGCATAATTCCGCCTTGCTGTGTCGCGTTATCATAACGAATAGTAAGGGCAATGGTCATAGCATCTGAGCTACCATAATCAAACTCTTCGTAATTTACGCCAGCCAAGAAACAACCTTCAAGAATCCATTGTTCAATCGCAGCGCCATTACCGCCATCCAACGTTTCAATAAACATTCTAAACTTATAGTTAGAACCAGACTCTGGTGTTGTTTGTTGGAAGAAGTTCATTTGCTTTTGCATCTGATGACCAACTAATTTACTCACTGAGTTGGTAACGTCATCGCGAACAGTTAGTGTGATTTCCTGCCAAACAGCTTTTCCTGCATAATATGCAATAGAGTTGTAAGAATGGATTTCTTTTGCTTCTTGTTGCATCTGTGGACGACCAACAGATACAGTTTGCTGTGTTAGTTCTAGTCCATTATTAATTGGACCAAATTGAAAAACCAATACTCTAAACTTTTGTTTTGTTTTTGGTTGCAAAAGACCGCCGCGTCCGCCGCCTTGGCCATTAGGTATTCCAAAATTCTGGAGGGTGGACATTTTTACTTATTCCTTTAAAAACAGTTCTATATAATGTATTTATGAAAAAACATAATATGCAGACTTAATAAAAAAACGACTGAGAAAAATCCCAGCCGTTTAAGTATAATAAACATTAAAAAATCTGATATACGAGTAATCTCTCGTACTTCTATGTGCCAATTGCGCTTTACAATTAATACCTTTAAACGTTAAGCTAACGCCTCCCAGTCACCGACACATAAACTTATGGGTTCAGGATACTTAAATCCTTTCAGGAATGAACACTGTATGTTCAAATACTATTTATCAAATAAAAAAGGGACGGCCATAAGACCGCCCCCTTATTATAATTGATCTATATACTATTATAATTGAATAGTAGACGAGACCGCAGTAGCCAAACTCTGCCCAGCATTCAAGATACGAACTGGGATATAAATGAACTCGATAGCATTTACTGGAATAATAGCAATGTCTACCCATAATTGATTAGCAGCAACCCGCGCCGCAGTATTATTTGTAGAATCACAAACAACCGCATAATCGGTAATTCCCTGCAAGCTTACTAAGCCATTCAAGAAGTTGGTAACAACTGTTGTTACCGCGCTTTGCGTTTGTGTATCATTTTGTTCAAACAAGAATGGTTTTAATATATTATCCAAATTATAAGAAATATAATTAACCAAACGAACCACGTTAACGCGATCCATCGCAGTATTGCTTCCAGCTTGTAAGGTTTTTTGGCCATATACAACTAATCCTCTACCAACTATGTATGCGATAGGGTTAATATTATTTGAATATAATGTATCTCTTTGGCCTTGATTCAATATTACGGGCTGATAATCATTGCCAGCAGTCAAGTATCCGACCGTTGATGCATTTGTAACCAATCCGCGAGTAAATCCAGCAGGAGCATACCAAGGATAAGCAACTTGGTCATTATAGGCGATAGCACAAAGCGCAATAGATGATGGTGGAATCATAACTTCATTGCCACTCAAATCAGCCGATAGTCCCCATGGATAATATAGACCCACGTATTCGCTTGACACTGTTAAGCCGTCTTCTCCTGTAGAAGAAGCATTCTTGGCATTTTTTGCCCAATTCATGACTGGAGTTCCGGATGGTTGTAGACGGATTGGTGTATCACCAACAACAAAGGCTACATTCAACATAGATTCATTTAGAACAGTCATTTGTGGAATTAATTCAGAATATCCTGGAGCCGCAATCAAGTTAAAATAAACTAATTCAGAACGAATATCTTCATTTGTTTGAATAACTGATTCTAGCGCACGAACGATCATAGTACGTTGAGCTTTTCTTCCCATATAAGGAGCACCCTGTGGTGTATTTCCGCTTGCGGTAACCCAACGTCCTGGATTATCAATAGCTGGGAAAATTGCAATGCTACTTCCATTAGTATAAGTATGAGTTGTATAGTCAGTTGAGTTATAATTTCCCGCTTCAAAGTAAGTAGGATTCCATTCTTTTACGTTATATGTTGATGCGCGGGTATTAAACAATAACATACCATCTGGATATGTTCTTGGATCGGGAGCATCTGGATCAACGAAGTTAGAAAGGGCCAAGTCTTCAGGAGAAATAGAATTTAAACTATAACCGGTTCCATTGTTATTTGTATAAGTAGTGCCACTATCTTGGCGAGAATCAGCAAATACTATACCAAACGGAGAAGTATCGTCCGTTTTATCGATTAATGTCCATCTTTTTGTAGAAGCCGCATAGCGATATAGCATTGGATAATTTTCAAGATCGCTTGAATCAATCCATAAGTCATTATCGACTAAAGCGGTATTGTCGCTTTGTAACATTGGTTTTGATCCAGAAATAATGACACCTTTTGGGTCAGTTCCTGGGAATTTTCTTGAATATCCAAGCCACTGCGTTCCATCGCCGTACATAATGTCGGCTTTAAGATCAGTATTATACCAATATGTCCCTGCATCTGGAGTATATGTTGGTGTAACTATTGAAGCTTCATAAATCAAATTAGTCCAAATCGATCCAGTCCAACGACGAAGTTGTTGAGTTCCGGTAGCGGTATCATATCCAACATATAGTGTTCCCATGGCGGGAATACCAAATGCAGAAGTTGCCGCTTGATCTTTTGATGTTTCGCTATCTAATTTTGTAGAATCGAATTGATAAAATGGTGCATTTATCGTGGTCCACCCAGTCGATGAATTGTAAAGTTTTACAACCCAAGATGCTCCGTTATTAGGATAACTTCCTTTGATCCATACCGAACCATATGCCGAATTTGTAGGATATTGTGCGTTATTTGTTTGATATAAAGCAACACCATTATAAGTTTTTGCAGAAATACCAAGAGTACCAAGCGCATTTCCAGTAACATTGCTAATAGAAATTGATTCACCTACTGTGTTTTTAATTTCTAAAGCACCAGAACTTGTAACAGATGCAATAATATGTGCATTTGCTAGTTGAGCATCTGCGTTTATTATAGTTACAATTTCAGCCAATGCACCAGTTCCCGAAGTAAAGCCACCATGGCCGTCCGGAATTTGGTCAAATGCTAGTGTTTTTGAATTAATACTAATTGTATCAACGAGTGGGGCAATCATATTTGGTGCAGGAGAGCCGACAATTGTAGTTGGGCGCTTGGCCTTCCACTGAGAAGAACCAACCTTATACCAAGAACCACTGATGCGCTCATATACTATATTATCCGATTGCGTGGTAACGACTGTAAAATCACCATCATTTCCAAAATATGCAGCAGGAGTATCCGTGAGCATATCGCCGCCACCAGCTAGATTAGAATGAGAGAATCTCAAAGTTGGCTGACTTGCCCATGCCAATGCCGCAGTTTGATTGCCATTGCTTTGGAATATACCAAATGAAGTTGAGCTTAAATCGAGCCAATATGTTCCATCCGGAACAGGGCTAACTGGAGCGGTAATAGATGGAGATAATTGATGTAAATCAATATTTGCACGAAGAACATAGCAACGGCTAGAAATACCAAGATATTGATATGCCGCCAACAAACCATATTCATTTAATTCGTAACCCTGAACTGGCGTTCCTTGAACAGTTTTAAATGATGGGGTTCCAAAGTTCTGAATCAATTCGCGCTGAGATGTTGCTAAGAACAATGATCCCGCTTGATTAGGAACAGTTGCTGGCGCAATACCGCTTCCAGATGGAGCAGTTTTGTTTGTTGCAGTGGCCAGAACAATCAAAGGAATTGTTCCAGGACCTGCTCCGCCGTAGAAAGATTCGTCAATAATTTGTACCGATACTCCGGGACTAACCAATGTTGGCATGTTATTTTTTCTCCAAAAAAGAGTGTTATTGTATTTAGCCCGATATACTTATTAGCGTGCAATAATATTCGTAGTTATACAAAACTTATGATCTATTCTATATTTATTCATTTAATTATAAGTTTAATTTGAAAATAAGAACTTTATGTGTTATTATTTTCATTAATATTTTGGAGATTTATAAATGCTTATTGAAAAGAAAATTGTGGCGAATGATGTTGTGAGCTTTAAGATTCTCACAGGAGAAGAAATAATTGGTAAATGTGTCGAAATTACCGAAAAAACTATTACCTTATCAAAACCAATTATTGCTCAAATTCAGATGGTTGCACCAAATCAAGCTGGTATAACTTTTGGGCCATTTATGGCAACTGCCGATGAAGATACAGCAAAGTTTAAATTTGATTTAGATAAGTTAATCGCATATCCGATTAAGCCAAGAGAAGATATTAGAAATCAATATATAAAAATGACTTCTAGTATTGAAGTTATATCAGCGGCGGATAATTTATTAAAACTATAAAGGAAATATAATGGCATATCCTTCAGCACGAGTTGGTAGTTTAACGAAAAAAGGCGATGAAATTATTCATGGTGCCGATAGTATATTAATCGATCCAAAGGTTGCTCCAAGTATTTCTATAAATTTTAAAGGAAAAACTCTTATATTTGATGAAGCTGATATAGCACATGGAGAACAAGATGATCCATCATCTGATACAGGGTCAATGTCTCTACCAACTGGACCAAACGGAACCTATACACCCCAAGATTTGGCTAGAATGAAAGAAAACGATCCAAACTTTGGTTCTGGAATAAACGCAAGTCTTAAGCCAAATTACGCGAAGCCGTTACCGACTGATTGTTCGCAAATACCAGCAAGTGTTCCTTATGATATGCAATTATCTCCACATTTCAAATTAAGAGATTTGTCAATTGGTTCTTCAAGTTCTCCAGTTGTTTTTCCTCACCAAATCACCGCCCAGCACGGATTTTCTATTTCTCACATTGTTTGTAATTTAAAAGCATTATCGACAAATCCTCTTGAAGCTATGGCAAACAAGTTTGGTAGGGGAAATATGCTTATTAGTAGTGGGTTTAGACCTGGATCTGGAACTAGCCAGCATGAAATTGGGCAAGCCGCCGATGTTCATATGCCAAGTTTAAGCGCAAACTCCTTCTGGGAAGCGGCGCAATGGGTACAAGAACATGTAATGTATGATCAATTAATTTTAGAAATTGCTGGACCAATGTCGGCGGGGCATACGCCGTGGCTACACGTGAGCTTTAAAAAAGATGGACCAAATAGAAAACAAGTTCTAACTTGGAGGGGAAATAAAAGCTATACTCCAGGATTAACGAGGTTATTTTAAAATGAGTGAAATTATTTTACCAGAAATAAATGGCGCGACCGTTCTTAGTCTTATGGGTGGAAACCTTCTCAATACAGGACCATTACAAGAATTAAATAAAATTTTAAATGCTTTGAATGCAATACTTAGTAGCCTTAAAGCTATAGTATCCGCCTTGGCAGCATTTGGCCAACCGCCTCCTCCACCGTTAGTTCAAGCTATTTTAGGTATTCAAAGTATAGTGGATGGTCCTTTTGGGCACATAGTTACATATTTAGAAAATCAATTTGATTCATTTGTTAAAAACTTAACATTGTATGCTGAACATACTAAGATTCAAGAAACTTTGGGTATTAGTTCTAAAGTAAAAGCCGCAAATGAATCATTAAAAGCATTTGGCTCAATATGTGGAGAAATCGCACATGACATACAATTGATTAAAAATTTGATCGCTGCATTGACTGACTTCTCTCCTGAAAAAATATTGAATATGCTACCGGAATTGTTAAGATTGGTAGAGAAAATATTTAAGGTCACGATAGATGAACAACGAGTTCAGGATAATATGATGGATGTTCTTGTAAACCTACAACAGGCAAGAAGCTATGCAGAACATATAAATAATCCAGTTTTACAACCAATAATTGGTCTCGTTGGAACACAGTCGTTAAAAGATATCCTTAATAGAGCGATAGATCAAAATATTAGAAGTCTTGGCTTTGTTCCACCAAGTATAGCAAATAAATTGACACATGTTATATAAGATCAATAAATTGACCTCAGATACTATAGAATTGATAAAAGATTCAAAAAATATGTAAAATCTCAATATAAATTTCTTGAGGTTTTTTATAGATATTTTTCATAAAACAATTTATAGTATAGGTATGGATATTGGTAAAATTTGGGAAGATTATTTTTCCGGAAAATATGAAGATGTATTGAATGTTGGAGCAAATGCAGCAGAAGCCATGCATATTGCTGCATTGTCATTGGTTGCCATGAAAAGATATGATGAAGCATCTACTCTTTTCATGGCAAGTAGTTTAGTAAACCCTAGACCAGATTGGTTTTCGAATGCTTGTATTTCTTTTCTTAATGAAGATCAAGCCGATCTTGCCTTAACATTTGCTTTGACTGGAATAAAAGATTTTCCAAACGATGCTGGTATTAATTTTAATGCTGCAAACGTTTTTAGTGCATTAGGCAAACATGAAGAGGCAAAAACTTCTTTATTGAAATCTCTTTCAATAGATTCTGATAATTGGGAAGTGGCCATGAATCTGGCCAATTCGTATAGGCGGCTAGACGATTTAACTAATGCGATGATATATTATGATATCGCCTTATCTTTAAATAGAGATGATGCACAAGGAAAAATACGAACAAAATTAAATAAAGCAGTAACTCTTAGTGATCTTGGTTTTGACAGACCAGCTTTGATGATATTCAATGATTTATCCAACGAACATATAATTAGTCCAGAAATGGATTTTAATAGAGCAACTTTAAAACTAAAATTAGGCGATTTTGAAGGTGGGTGGAAATTATATAAAAAACGCTGGGAATGTTCTATGGCAAAAAATGATGTAGCTAAATTCCAGAGACCATTTTTAAATAAAATAGAAGATGCTATTGGAAAAAAAGTATTATTTTGCCAAGAACAAGGGTTTGGTGATTGTATTCAATTTGTTAGATATGCGCCATTATTAAAAGAAAAAGGATTAGATATAACTATTTTGTGTTTATCTCCATTAGTTCGTTTATTCGAAACTATGGGTATTCCTGTAATTACATCTAGAGATGATTTTGAATACGATTATGAATGCCCTATGCTAGATGCGCCATATTTGCTTGGAACTACTGTATCGTCTATTCCAAATAAAATTCCATATTTTAATATCCCAGAGGAATTAATATCCCAAAGAAAGTTTGAAGGCCGAGGCCGTTTAAAAGTTGGTTTCGTTTGGAGTGGGCAAGCTAGAGATAATGCAGAAATGCGATTAGTTGATGCAAAAAGATCAATTCAAATACAAGATTTTTATCCAATAATACGAGACATAGATGCAGATTTTTGTAATTTGCAATTTGGTCCAAAAGGACTGGAGTTCATAGAACATAACTATGCGTTTCCTTTTCCATTTTTAAGCCAAGATTATGATTTCTTGGATACTGCTGCCGTTATAAAAAACTTAGATTTGGTTATATCGGTGGACACATCGGTTGCGCATTTAGCTGCTTCGATAGGAACACCTACTTGGGTTTTATCTAGATATGATGGGTGCTGGAGATGGCTAAAAAATCGCCCCGATAGCCCATGGTATCCAAATATAGTAAGACTCTTCCACCAAAGCGAAAGAGGAAATTGGGCATCGGTAATAGACGAAATAAAAATTGAATTGAATAAACTTATTTAGAGTTTATCCAAATATTACTGATATAGCAAACGCTATAGAAAATAATATTCCTCTAAAAGTTTCAAGTTTATTATTAATTTTCGTTTGTTTTAAATTATCTAGACCATTATCTTTATTTTCATTAACAATTTTATCTACAGAAATTGCATAATTCTTTGAAAGAAGAGTAGCATAAAGAGAATAAGCCATCATTGCCGTTATGGGAATAGTGTTAGTAAATCCAAAAATACATAATCCAACAGCGGCCATCGCTGGCATAGAATGTCTTAAAAAAGAACCAGTAATTTGAATAGGAGTTCTAGGAGTAAGAGTTCCACCAAATGCCCATGGAAGCGTTCTATAAATTATCCAAGCCATCGTTAAAGACGCGGGAACAATTCCTCCGGTCAATGCTTCTAATATAATCAAAATAGCAAGACTACCTATAACATATGATCGTTTAAGTGCTCCGCCAATACCTCTATCGGCTATAGAAAATGCAGGAGAAGCAAGTGCCCATAATTGTGTAATCATTGTATTATTCCAAGTTTTTAATTATTTTTCATGTGTTAAAAATGGACGACTAAACCATTTTTTGAAAAAATCTTTTTCATTCTTCCACTTTTTCGTTCCTTGGAAAGTTAACGGGCTATCATTTGGGCCTTCAGCAATATGCTTTGGCTTCTTATGTTTCTTTTTAATATGAATAGCAATTGCGGCTTTTTGTGCCCATGATTGTGCTTCTTTGATAGATTCATAATTTTCCATCAAAATTTGTGGACCTTCTTGAATAGAAAGTGTTCCATTCATTTCATCCATAATTTTTCGCATGTGTTCGGAAGGAGTCATAATTGTATTTATATCCAACTTAGAGTTGGCTCTCCGGTATAACCATGTTCAAAAATATACCAGGCAAAACATATCATTCCAGAGTTCTTCATTTTTTCACCATTTCTAGTCATGGACAATCTTTTTGAAAATACATAAACCGTTTTCAATGGAGAAGATTCAAATATAATTTTTCTTTTAGCCCCTTCTAAAAATTGAAGCTTACACAAAAATGCAACCTTACCTGTGGTCTGATTTAAAGAATGTTTCAAAAATATCTCGGCAATACTGAATGGAGGATTTGTAATAATATTGGCGGCTTTAAAGTCAGATGTTAAAAAATCTTCTCCACCCTTTCCATATCCTCGATCAATAAGGTCAGTGCTATGCACATTATAGCCATAGTCCTCCAGAATTGACGATATAGCCCCATCGCCACATGCTGGCTCCCATATCAAGCCTTCGAACTTCTCCCGCTGTAGGAGCGCGTGTGTGGCCTCTGGAGGGGTTGGGTAATAGTCATTTTCGGCTCTTTCATTTGAAAAGCCTACCAAGCTTTGTGCTCGTTTTAATTTTTTAGAAACTTCTTTTTCTGGAAAAAAGGAAACAAATTCATCGTTGCTCATGAATTATATTTAGCTTTAATTGGGGCTTAACGTCTCCCCATGACGGCATATTCAAGTTGGCAAAAAGGTTCAGGACACCCAACCCATATGCTGCCGGTGATATACGCCTCTACCGGCTTGGCGCTAGGACATGATCAACAAATCTAGATTATTGTGTTATGAATAATTGTCAACAAAAAAAGGCGGCTCCGAAGAACCGCCCCTTTTTCTTAAACGCGAGGAGTAAACTCGCGAGGAGTAAACTCGCGAGGCTCACGCGGCTCACGCAGAGGACGCGAAACCATATCACGCAATGCGGTGAGATCGACATAATGGTCAGCTTGGCGACGAAGTTCGTCTGCGATCATAGGATGACCATTTTCACCCAAGAACGATACCACGGTAACGCGGACACCCTTATTTTGAACCGCCTCCACAAGATGGCTGAAGTCTCCATCACCAGAGAATAAAATAATGTGATCAACCTCGGCGGCAGCGACAAGTTGTAGCATATTGACGGCAATTTCAACGTCCATATTGCCCTTATTTCGAACCCGACCAGTTTCGGCATCGGTCATAGTCTTCATGGGCTTGGTGACCAAGGTATAGCCATTATAGCTCAGATAATCCGCCAGAGGACGAAGGGGAGAATAAGTTTCGGAATCTTCCACAGCCATCGCGGTGTAGTAGTAGGCTCGCTTAAAGTGAAAGGAATCTGTCAGCAGAGCCAGAAGCTTAGAATAGTCGATATCGATGCGAGCTTCCTTACACGAAGCATAAAAGTTTGGTCCGTCAAAAAATGCATAAGTCTTTTCATCTAATGATGAATCAGAAAGATTAAATGCAAGATTAAACTTTTCAAGAGTAGACATATTGATATTCTCCATACAACAGCGGGAATCGCCGTGCTCCTATAAGGAGGAACATATAGAGGTTTCTATCTAAGTCAACAACTTTATAAACTATTTGTTAATTTTTTAATCTGCTTGCTTTACCGTCTTGTAAAAAACGTGGCTTGAATCCGTTGTAATTGGTTTAATACCTTTTGCCCAATAAGGATGCGTACTTTTAGTATGATAAAACAGAGCGCCTTTGGTTGTATCATATGACTTATTTAAAAGAATCTTTTTAGCCAAATCATATGCTTCTAGCCATGCACGATATTCTCCAAATTGTGGAGAACTTTTAAACTTCTTTTCCCATTCTTCAAAAGATTCTTCGCCTGGTGGCGGCTGCTTGGTTTTAAAATAAAATTCTATTTTTCGCATTTCTGCAATTTTTTCCCGATTTGGGTCAGATGGGTTCCAGCAAGAAAATTGTTTTCGTTTAAGCGCAACCCCTTTAATACCTTCTCCAAATCTTGGAGCATTCATTTCAGCACGATTTTTAATAACATGTCCAACCGCATTCATCCCTTCTGTGCCAAGATTTCTAGCCTCTCCCCACATGGTGTTAGCCAATATCTTAACTTCTTGAGCAAATGGGCTATTAGCCGCATTTGTATCATCATAATTTTTATTGGTTGGTGTGGCTAAAATTGCCGTACCCATTAGACCCGCAAGACTAGTCTTGCCAATATCGCCTAATGTTTTTCTAATATCTTCGTCAATAACTTCTGGTGGGAATAACTCATCAATACGCATTACTTATTTATGTAAATTGAGATTATTTCTCAAAATCATAGATAATGGTATTATAGTTTCTCGTTGGGGACTGATCCCCGAAAGCCCTTGAACCTTGGAAAACGAAGAGACCAAACATCAGAACCATCTTCCAATGTCGCTGCATCGGCTCTAATCTCAACAATCATCCCAATCATATTATCTCTTTTTTTCCAGATATCTTTTCGATCTTCATCGGAAAAACCGCTTCCACAATTTACTTTAATTTTTTTACCATCATCTTCGCCTTCGCAAATGAAAGCACCAAGCATACCTTCGTATTTACCAGTACCTTCCTCTACACCTACAACGGATAGGCTAAAATCTAAAAAAGGTTTAATCTTCAACCACGCAAAAGAGCGTTTTAGCTCATAAGGAGCATTTGGGTCTTTAACCATTATCCCCTCATATCCTTGCTCAATCGCCATTTTATTAAATTCTTGAAGCGATTCTTTTCCTTCGTTTGTAGATAAATTTACGTATTTTTTGGGGATAACATAAACCAATCCTTTAGTATGTTCTCTTAATAATCCAGTAGTTTCTAGATTAGAAATAATTTCATGACGCTTTTCTTGAGATATTTTACAAATACCATCTTTAAATGCAGTCAATGGAATTATATCAAATATTGCCAATTTTGCCGCAGAAGTGTTTATATTATCCTTGCGATTAACTTGTTTCATCAAATCTTGGAAACTAGATGAAACTACCTCACCATCTAATACTACTGAACCTGGAAGCATATTCATTATATCAACAAGGCTTTCTCTGATATCTGAGAAATTTGTATTAATTTTTCCGTTTCGCGTATATTGCGTTATACATCCTTCTTCTTTATTGAGTATGGTTAGAAGGCGAATTCCGTCCAATTTTACATCTAACATTTTCGGTCCAGAAAGTTTTTTCTGATATTCTGGCTTCATACCATCATGTGCTAACTGGCACGAGAATACAGGGATCATATATTTTTTAGCATCATCTTGTGTTGGGGCTAATTTTTGAAGAACCTTATTAATAGTCTTAACATCGATACCAGCTTTCAAATCTTTTAATAAAACTCTACGATAGAATATATTCCAAGTCGGAATATGACATTTATCGGCGGCATCAAGAATAGCATCTCTTGCTGCATAACCAGTAAGTTTCCTAGTTCTTAGTTTATTGGCTAAATCTAAAAAATCACTAAATGATAATGTACCGGCGTCACCATCATCTTCGTCTGCAATTTCTCCAACTTTTTGAACACCAAATGTTATAAGAATATCATAACATAATTGTGCTCCGATGAAGAAATCTCGATGCCCCTTCATAAAGGCATCCATAAGAATTTGTTCTTTTTCAGTTCTTTTCGTGGTACTTGAAAGTCGATTTATAATTGATACTGCGTCCATATCATTATGTATATACGGTTTGATTATATTTTTCAATTATAATCCTTTTAATAGGCGTAACAAACTTTCTAATTCATCTTTTCCAATAACAGTGTACCCATTACTATTTAATAGATCGATTAGTTTTTGTGGTTGAGTTGTATTTATTTTTCTAAACTTATCAGGTATTTCATACCAATTACGCAATAAAGGATGTGTTTTATTGGTTAAGCTAATAGATGGCCCATATCTCCATCCATTTTTTAATCTATCTTTCATCCATTCATCATGCTGATCTTTAGCCCAAGAGGTACATAAATCTAAAAACTTATTGTCTGGAATTGAAATTTTATTATTACTTAAAATATCGGCTTGATTCGATGATATTTCAATTTCAAAATCAATATCTGGATATTTGTGCATAAACGACGTAACTACGGGTTCTGCTTCCTTATCTTGGATATCTCTAGTCAATGATATTATATAATGATTTTCTTTTTTTATTTCACGATGAACTAGTATTGAACTTTTAAGAGTGCCATTATTGTCAGTAGCTTGAATACCTGCGATCAAGCCGCTTGGTAAAAGCTTCTTTACACAATTATACCAGCCAGAAATAACATCCTTATCTAATGGATGTTCTGTAATTAATTTAATATATCTCTGAATGTTTACGGGAGTATTATGAGAAAGGTCCATATTATTATTTAGGCTTTTTAAAGAAAAGGGCGCGACCCTTAAAGAATCGCGCCCCAAACTTTGTAGATTATCTACTAGGATTAACCTTGTAGATACTCAACGATAACAGTAGCAGAACCACCAGTTAGGCCAGCCCCGATGAGTGTAGCAGTAATTGCTTGAGCGGTAACTGGCGTTGCAGCTTCGATCAAGTACAATCCGGCTGATGCCTCATCAATTGCTGAAGAAGCGGCTAGGTCGCCCGTTGCTGCCGAGTTAACAGTGATTGAACCAGAGGTATAAGCTCCAGTGATCAATACTTTAACGCGGAGAACTGTACCAGTGATAGTACCAAGAGCGAGCGTAGTAGCTGTTCCTGCAAATGTACCAACCAATGTCTTAACGCCACCAACTGTAGAAGCGGTAACAGCAGCGGTCATTTGTGACAAGGTAACGGCGTCTTGTGCATTTGTCGCATTGGCAACATTGATTACGGCAGCGTTAGAAACGTTTACCGAACCAGTACCCTTTGGCGCAAATACTAGGTCAAGATTTGAACCAGTACCAACAACCCCAACGCTTACTGCGGTGTTGCTATTTGTTACAGCCAAGTGACTTGTAGCATTTGTAGTTCCAGTAAATACTGCAACTGGTGTATCTGCTTTATTACCAAGAGATACGTTAGTACCAGTTACGAACATTGTACCACCGGTTCCGGCAGCGACTGTCATGTTATAGCCAGTTTCTGCTTGTAGAACACCATCACCAGTTTCACCGATGATAACATGACCTGTTCCTTGTCCAGATAGACGAAGGTCAACGTCAGCGTTTGTTCCGTAAGCAACCATGCTAACTTCGTTAGGTGTTCTAAAGTCAACAGCTAAGTTAGTATTAGTTGAATTGTTTGCGGTGAAAGAAACTACTTGTGTAGCTACGTTCGAAACATTCAAGTTCATGGTGATGGTATCAGCAGCAACGTGAACATTGTTCAAGGCGTCCGATGTACGGATTGTGTCTTGTGACAAGTTAGCAATTGCGGTAGCCAATGATACTTCAGCGGCACGAGCAGTTGTCGCTTCGATTACGATAGCAGCAGCAAGTGAGCTTTCAGCGGCACGAGCAGTTGTTGCTTCAGTAACTACTGATGCGGCCAATGAACCCTCAGCGGCGCGAGCCGTTGTTGCTTCAGTGGTGATTGCAGCAGATAGAGTACCTTCGGCAGCAGTTGCGCGAGTTGTTTCAGCCAAGACCGCAGCAGCCAATGAGCTTTCAGCAGCGCGAGCAGCAGTTGCTTCGTTGCTAATTGCAGTTGATACAGCAGTCGAGTATGTAGTATCGATGTCAACAGTATAACCTGTGTCGATTGAACCAGTTACTGAGATGCGACCAGCAGTTCCAGAAACAGTTGTATCTGTGTTGTCGATCTTATCGAATCCACCAGTGGAATTACGAACTACACCATCATACAAGTTGAAGAATGCAGTAGTTGTTCCGTCAGTGACGTAACCAGCAGTTGTTACTTTGTAGTAATCACCGGTTGCGCCAGCAGGAAGCGAGGTGGCTGCGCCAGAAGTAGCACCACCAGCAATAGTTCCCTTGTATTCGA
>Ga0114975_10000830_pt1 | contig 22594 bp, 20 predicted proteins | sample S_130626_EF_Meta_FD_87031 | JGI IMG/M metagenome (GOLD analysis project Ga0114975, IMG submission 87031) | Freshwater microbial communities from Lake Simoncouche, Canada to study carbon cycling - S_130626_EF_MetaG | ecosystem: Environmental > Aquatic > Freshwater > Lake | place: Lake...
TATATAAAGTATCCCCCAACTCACAAAATATAGCCGTTTTATCGCTGAATTATTTTATTAAAAGCATATAAGATTAAATTAATATATTGTTGTATATATAGATAGATAGATAATGAACGACTTCACAAACGACGAAATGACCCTTATGAGACAAGGTAAAACAACTGACTTGATTGAAAAGAAAAGGGAAATATATATAACAGCAATTAAAGAAGGAAGACAAGAATATGCTTTTATTGATAGTTGTAGGATTGTAGATGGTAAAAATGTATGTCCTTGCGGTGGTTCTCCATTCGTTAATAAAAGAAAAAGCGAACATAATAAAACCAAAAGGCATATTAAATATATGGAACAAAACCAAGAAATCCCAGAAATCCCAGAAATCCCCTTACCTCTACCTACGCCAATCCAAGAAATCGAAGAATTACCAATTCCTGATGTGATTATCGAACCAATCGAAGAAATCACCGCATCAGTTTCTGATATACCACTAACAAAAGTAGAAATCGCTAAAAAAAAGAAGCAAGAATATATGAGGATATATATGAGAAAATACCACGCCAAACGCTATAATGAAGATGAAGAATATCGCAAGTATCGTATCGAAATGACTAATAAAAGTTCTTGTGTTATGAGGACAAGGTATATTAAAGCCTATCAATATATTAAAGATAATAACATCGCAATTTTTGATGAAAAAGGCAACTAATAAAAAAAGGCGTTTTACCGCTAAATATTTATTTTTATTATTCTAAAAATCTTTTAGTAAAAAAGTATATAAGCATAAATTAATATCTTATATTATAATAGATACTATAAATATAAGGATGACATTTAAGAAAGACTTTGGGGTTGTAGAGTTAGGGGAAGTAGCACATATTCAAATACTAAAATATATCGTTAAAAATTGGGATAATTATAAGCACTTGTTCCCCGTTGATACACAAAGCGATTACGAATATGACCCTAAAAAAATATGTGAGAAATACATCGCTAATTACAATAAACTCATTAAAATCACTTATCAAAAATCTCGCAATTATACCGCTAAATTAGGGCGTTGGTTTGCTAAAAATGGTGTAGGTATTCAATCATTACCTCGTAAAATAAGACATACCATTTGTAAGGGATTATATATAGATTTAGATTTTAAAAATTGCCATCCAGTTATATTATCCACCTTATGTAAAAATAATAATATCGAATGTCCATATTTAAATAATTATATTGAAAATAGAGAAACTTTACTCGCAAAATGGTCGAATGATTTAGATATAAATAAAGAAGATTGTAAGCAAAACTTCCTCGCTATGCTTAATGGTAATAAAACTATATATGATACTGATAATTGGATGGATATGATGATGGAGTTTGAAAATATCCATAAATCAATATCAGCACTACCTATATATATAAAAATATATGATGAAGTTAGTAAAATACATATTAAAAATGTATTTGCTAAAACTACTAATCGTATATTATGCGATATTGAAAATAAATGTTTAGTGGAACTTTATACAATCATTAAAAGTAAAAATATGTTATACGTTGAGATTGATGGAACACCTCATATAATATGTGCTATTATATTCGATGGATTACAGATACCAGATAATGAAAATAATAGATACAAAACCAGCCCAGAATGGTTAGCAAAATATACAGCAATAATTGAGAATAAAACTGGTTATAATTTAGAATTATCAGTTAAACCATTTAACGAACCATTAAATATACCTGAAAATTATGAAAATGATTTACCTATTGATGATGAAATAATAATAACTGATGATGGTGATGCTTGTGATGCTATTATATCTAAATATGGTGATAAAATGCTTACTTGTGATAATGTAAGATACATAAAAAATGGTAATATATGGACTGATAATGTACAAGTCATTAATGAGACTTTATTTAAGTGGATATATGAAACTCCTCTAAAACGCGAAGTCGGTAAAAATTATGTATATTATAATCGTGATAAAACTGGTATAAAAAAATGTTTAGAAATGGTAGAAAATATAGGGTTTAAAACCAATAATAATTTTTTAAAAGACAATCAAACCGCATCAATAACATATTTACCTTTTAAAAATGGTGTGTATTCTTTTACTGATAAGAAACTATATAAATATAGTGAGGTTAGCGTTCAATTTACTGAGTTCATAAATCGAGATTTTCCAACTTATGATGAAAGTAGTTTATCGACATTAATGGAAAATGTAATTATACCCATATACCCCGATGAAGATGAACGTAAATATTTTATGTATTCATTAGCAAGAATATTAGCAGGACATTTTAAAGATAAAAAATGGTATATAAATAAAGGTAGTAGAAATTGTGGTAAAGGAGTAATTACACTATTACTACAAAATGCGTTCGATACATACGTAGGGACTTTTAATGCTAATAACTTTATAAAAAAAAAAGTAGAGGTTCAAGATGAAGAACGTAATCTTATGTGGGTAGTTTGTGTTCGTAATAAACGCCTTCTCATATCTAACGAAGTTGATGAAAAAGGAACACCAAATGGTATATTGATTAAAAAGTTTTCAAGTGGTGGAGATAGAGCATCTGGAAGAATAAATAACGGATTGCCCTTCGAGTTTGTGCCTCAATTCTCACTTATGTTTATGTGTAATGAGTTTAAAGAACCTGACCCAATTGATACGCTTGATAATTGCGTTCAGTTTGTTTATAAATCGAAGTTCGTTGAAAAAGAGAAACTAATCGAAGGACAACCATTTCTTAAATTAAAAAATGTAAATATTAAAGATATACTACAACAAAATAATATTATAGATGCTTTTACACTTTATATATTAGACCATTACGCTAATGATATGGAAATGCCCAGTAGTGTAAAGGCATCTTGTGATGCTCTCAAAGAAGATAAACCAGTAGATTTAGAAGATGTTATACTTAAATATTTTAGACATTCACCTAACCAAGATGATAAAATGTTTAGCGATGATATACTTCAAAAAATAGCAATTATACTTGATAAACCAATTCAACCAAAAGAGGTATCTGCTATGCTATTAAAATGTAGCATAGGTAAAAGAAGTGAAAATGGCAATATACGTATTGAAAGTCAAAAAAAGAAAGGATATACTAATATAACATATAAAGAACCAAACGATGATGTGTAGTTCGACTAAACCACCAATAATTTTAAACCATCAATGATACAATCCATACCAAACTTAATCAGCGAAACGCCCATATTAACTCCTAAATAGCATTTAAATATATTACAAATAAAATACACCCACATTATACTAATACATAATAAATTAAATAATTAATATATCTTATTTTTATATTCCAGCGATTTATTGTATAAATATAATCTACAAGTCCCACAACATCTATAATAAGTGTGCATCGCCTTCTTATTAATATCATCGGAGGTAGGACACCATATTTTTTTACATTTACTACATTTATACTCACCAACCTTACCTATAAGATAATCTTTATATTTTTTATTGAAATCGAGAATGCTTTCTTCATTGGTTCTTTTATTCATATTTAATAAATGTAAAACATAAATATTTATATCAATATAACTCATATTTAAACCTACTTCGAAAGTCTTTATACGACGCCGAAAGGCTTGTCTTATTCCAAAGCAAAAACTTCGAAAGTGTTGCTGCCGTCATCGGATTGCTCCAATCTTCACGCGATTGATGTCGTGAAATATAATTCATCTTGCGTTGTAAATCTTTATGAGTTGTATAATCTTCATACCCAACAGCCCCAAAGTTAATTGTTTTCAATTTCTTGCGTAAATGGTCATAAAATATCATAGTATACTTATTTTTCCCATTAGTTGCTTTTAATAATTGTGTGTAAGGCATCTTCTTATTATAATGTAAGATAATTTAATAACCGCTCAACCTTCAATTCTAATTCTTTAATGCGTTCATCTTGTGATTTTATAATTACATTCTGTGCCTCCATTCTCCTATGTAATTCCTGCGTAGCACATACATTTAGAGTAAATATATATGATTTATCTAATGCGTTCAAATCATCAACCATATAACCAAATACAAAACAATCATCACCATCAATATCCTCATCAATTACAAAATAATCGTCATATATTTCCTTAATCTTATAACGCTTCCCCTTCTCACCTCCTTCCTTATCATATATCATAACTTCCGTATCAATTGCTATATCTTGTGGTATGCTATGGTATATTTCTCGTTTGTTATAAATTAAACAGGTTTTATAAATATTTGCTATTATATCTTTCGTAGTATGGACGGCATCAGGTATAACCTCCTTAATCTGCTGTGCGATAAATCCATATACTTTACCATTACCCCTATTTCTTGTTTCATCTCTATAATAATATGTAGTAGGTTGAACTTGTAATATCATATTTAAAGCGGTTTCATCATTAATTTCTACAATATCTCGTTTAATACGCCTATCACTTAAATTAATTGGTCCGTAGCAATAAAATATATTACTTTCAAAATATCCTATATCAACATCACTACCATTCCTAAATGTAATCATTCTCCCTGATGCTGTTCCTGATCTAATATAACTACCACCATTATTAGCATAATATAACCTATCTTTACCATCATTAGATTTATTCCACAAATCAACAGCGGTATAAATTGCTCCTGATGCTTGTATGGTTGTTGCTGAATATAACGAACTAACATTTAAACCATTCATTAACGCATTACCATTATGATAAAATTGTAATGGCGTAGTAGTTCCACCATCTAATGATATTGTCCTAAATCTCCAACCAACTTGCCCCCCTCCTTGAACATAAGGCCAGATTGTTAAAGTGTATTGGGAACTATCACTTGCGTCTAAATGAAGTCCAGTTGCGACTTGGTCGTAATTACATTTAATATGACACTTATACGATGGGGTTGCTGTGCCTATTCCTACATATCCACTACCATTTACAACTAAACTATTTGCTGGTGCGGCATAAGAAAACTTTATTGCTTCAACCCACGGACCAGTTCCACCACCATAATCGCCTATTGTTAAATCAAAGTTCGTATTATATCCTATTCTTTGTGTTCTTGCTCCACCTGCTCCATTATTCTTACCTATCAATAAGAAACCATCACTACCTGCTACTTGCGATGTTCCCAAACATAATGTCCCAGTCGGTGCGGTATTTCCAATCCCCACATTACCAAGTCCATAATTTATAGTTGTTGATGGTGTTCCAACACTCCAACTATTCGCCAACGCAACACCACCAACACGAAACGCACCTGATACATTAATATCACCTAACACATCTAATTTATATGTAGCATGCGGTGCTGTCCCAATTCCTACCCTACCATTAAGGACACCCAAATTATCATTTATATTTACACCAGAACTACTAATCGTCATTCGTGTAGTAGCAGATGTTGTATAAAATATATGACTACCTCCTGATGCTGTTGCTAAATATTGTATATTTCCAGCATTCCCTGTTCTTGTAGTTCCTGATATAACAATTGATGTATTCGTAGCACCATCAGTATCAATAGTTCCCAATAAAGTATAATCAGTTGTTCCATTAGATATTCGTAATCTACCACCTGCCCCCACTTGTAAAACATTAGTAGCAATAGCGGTTGAACCAATACAAACATTACCTGGAACTGCGAAAGTATATCCTGATACTAATTGTAAATTAGTTGTTGTAGGTTGTAATATAATAGGTTTGCTATTTAAACTGAAATAATCAATAGCAATATCTCCAGTTCCATCAAATAATACTCCTGCTATATTCCGTCCTGTTGCTAATTTAGTTGCCGTTGTCGCACTATCTGCTAAAACTGCGTTTGCTGGTTTATATACATTTGCGTTTTTCAGAAAATCACCAGTAATATTTACATCACCTACAACATCGAGCATATATGCTGGATTTGCTTGTGTTCCTACCGCAATCTTTCCATTACGAAAATTAAATAAATTATAATCGATATTATTAGATTTCTGTTTCAATATCCACTTCTGGTCGTTTAATGCTTGATAAACTTGATTAAATCTTAATGAATTAGTTGCGTTGTTGGCTAATATAAACATATCGGCATCTAATCCTGCTGTTAGTAGTTTAGTAATTGTTGCCTGTGTTGATGATAAATTGGCGGTAGTTAAATTGGTAGCATTTAAAGTTGTAGTTCCAGAAGTCCAAGTTAAACCTGTGCTTGTTGTCGTTAATCCATCTCCATTACCTATTATTATTTGTCCTGCGGTGCTAATTATCTTCGGTTGTGTTGCTGCTATTGCGGTAGTTAATTCGCTATTAACTCTTGCTACATAATTACTTGTATTATTTGATAATGTTATTTTAGATGCCGTATTTACAAAGTCAGTTGTATTAAATGCACCTATAAGATTTGCTGATGTATACGATACGCCAATAGTTGCTGGATTAACCCCAGTATTTATTGCTATATCACCTGATGCTGATAAATTAAGGGTGATATTAGGTGATGCTGTCGCTGATCCTGCGGTTATTGCTAAACCATTACCTACTGTTGGTTTAAATGTCGTATTAAAATATGGTATATCTATTGGACTACTACCATTAAAACCAACACCTGCTATATTTCGTGATGTCTCTAATATAGTTGCTTTCGGTGCTACATAAGTACTACTAATATCTACTCTGCTTGTCCCAGTATTATTTACAAATTGCGTAGTATTTAAAATACCTACTAATGATGCTGATGTAGGTGCTTGTGATGTTGCGTTTATAATAGGTGATAATGTAGAACTTCCTGCGGTTATTGTTATATTTGTTCCTGCTGTCGGTTTAAATGTTAAATTATCATAAGGTATTGCGATTGCTCCGCTACCATCAAAACCAACACCTGCTATATTTCGTGATGTCTCTAATATAGTTGCTTTTGGTGCTACATAACTACTACTAATATCTACTCTGCTTGTCCCCGTATTATTTGTAAATTGCGTAGTATTTAATATACCTACTAATGATGCTGATGTAGGCGTTTGTGCGGTTGCTGATATTTCAGGTGATGTTGTAGCACTTCCTGCGGTTATTGATATACCACTTCCTGCTGTTAGTTTATTTGTTAAGTTAAAATATGGTATATCTATATTTCCAGTTCCATCAAAATCAACATTAGCAATCTTTCGTGATGTCTCTAATTTAGTTGCTTTATCTGCTAACGGATGTTTATATGTTTGTAGTATGCCTATTTTATTTGTTGTGTTACCATTTATAGTAGTAGTTACATTTTCAAAATGTGCTGTATTCATACCTGTTATTAGTTCAATACCTGTCGGTATATCAGCACTTAAAACACCATTATCAATAGACAATCTTGACCCCCTCCTTGCTGTCCCTTCTGTATCTGCTGTCATAAGAGGTGGCATACTACTTGATATAGGTTTATAACCACCTGAACCTGAATAATCACCTGATATTTTAAAACCTTGACCTCCACCATAAGCAATATTCATACCGCTTAATTCTGTTGCTGGTGTAATATAACTATCAAATGTAATAGGTTGATTATTTCGTTGCCACTTAACAAAGAAATATTTAAAACCTGCTTCTATTTGCATCGTTACTGGCGTATTTCGTGGATAAGATACGGGATATCCACTCGTCCAATCAACAACAGTTGTTAAATCACTATCCCAATCAAATACTGATGTCATATATAATTCCATTCCTTGCGAGTTCCACGCAGTTCCAGAAGGCATTTTAAATAATGAAAGTCTCGCCCATTTTACCACAGGAGTTTCTTGATAATCAAATTGAGTATTTGCGGTATGTTTAAATGTAATTTTATCACCTATCCTATAATTTAATAAAACTTTATTATTAGTATTAGGAATATATGATGGTATTAATTTATAAGTCCCATTACGGTCTTCATAGGTGCAGGTGAATTTCCCTGCCTCTAAATATGTAGCGGTTGTATTTGCTAATCTATCAAATGCTGTTATATTAAATGAATAAACTGGTGGAATATCAATTTTATCTCCTGGATTAATTATAAAAGTTTTAGGTTCGCACTTCTCATATATTTTTTGTGTTGTCAGAACAAGATTATTCTCATTAAGATTTGTTATATTTGCTCCATCTCCACGAAATGCTGTTGCTTTAATATCACCGAAAACATCTAATTTATATGTTGCGATTACACTTGGTATTGTCCCTATACCTACATTAGCGTTAAATTGCGTTTGTATATTATTAATAACATTTACTCTGCTCCAAGTGGTTATATTAGTAGCATCCGCGTAGGCAAAATCATTATTTTCATATTGAAGTTTAAAAATGCCATTATCATTTATTAATCTATAATCACTCCATACATCAGGAACAACCCCCTTGCGAAACTCAATAGATGATGTAGCACCAAAATCTGAACTACTTTGTATTCTTATTCTTGCAGTAGATTGGTTATAAATATCTAAATTATATGATGCTGATGATGTTGTACCAATACCTATATTACCGCTAAATGATGTAGGTTTATCGGTTAAATTATTATAACTTATATCAATATTGGCAGTTCCATCAAAATCTACATTTGCAATTTTTCGTTTAGTTTGTAGTTTAACAGCAACCGCAGCAGTATTAGCATTAGTAGCACTGTCCGCTTGTATAGCGGTAGGTGATTTGTAATTTGGATTAATTTCAAGAGTTTTATAAGGTATAGTTTCACTTATATTGCCATCATTATCGGTATATGAAACATCTACTTTTGTGAAATGTGTGGGATTTATATCATCATATCCTATCACTTTTGCTTTACGCCTATTTTTAGTATCGATGTTAGATATTTTAGTTTGTAGATAAGTCGTTTTTAATTCAGTCCATTCTTTAAGTGTGCCTAATGATGCCACATTTAAAACTAAATTACCACCACTTCCATTTAAAAGATTTCTATTTATTGTGATGGTTTCATTAACTGAAAAATAAGTATTACCAATCTGTTCGACAACTATTATATATGCTATTCCTTCATTATCTATACCAATTCTTAAAATTGCATTTCTTTGTATGGGAATTAAAAACTCATTATTAGTTAAAGGGAAATCATTAGCACCTGATAGTCTTGTAATACGTGTATGATTAATTATATTATTAGCAGATGATATCGGCATTAGTCCCAACGTATCGTTGATTTTAATCACATCATTATTGTATTCGCTTTTTTTTGCTTCATCTAAGATTGTTGCTATTGCACCAACAGCAACCGCTCCAAATCCTATACTTGCTAATGTATTTGCTACGTTATTTCCAAAATTAATTTTAAAACGTGTTTTCGTAGTTGATGCCACGATTTGTTCTATTTGTTTAACGTTAGTTATGGGGTTTGTATCATTAAATATTTCGAAACACGTTTGAACCGCTTGATTAAATCCGTTTCTTTCTGCTATATTATCTATATATCGGGTATAATCAAATGATGTGCCTACCAGACTTTCGAGATTTAATATTTTATAATCGTGTAATGTTATTCGTTGGTCTAATACTACAAGTGTTTCACCTATTGCTACTACACTTGTTGCCAAGGCATTTACTTCGGCATTAGTAGATATAAGCCCAGCCGTCAAACCAGAAATAATAATATCGGCGTTTTGTTGTGTAAATGATAAACCATATATATCATCAACAACTGAATACCACCCGCTTAATTTTGAAGGTAATAATAAATTATAGTTATACCAATAATATAATTTACCATCCTTGCCTATTTTTGTATTAAAGTTTAACCTTGGTTCGTTATACGACCCCGAAAATACATTTTTATTAAAATTATTATTATTTTTAGCATCCTTAGTATAAAACCTAATTTCCCCGTCAGTATTATTATTCCATATATATATATTATAACTTCTATCATTGGGAACAATAGGCATATCTTTAAAATCGTAATTTAATTTAATTAAATCGCTTAATGTTTCACTACCTTCGGGAATAACTATATTACCTTCGTTAATATTTGTAGTTGATGAAGTGCTAACATTATATTCTTGTAAAGCATCGTTAAAGGTTGTCGCCATATTCTATTATACTAATATATTTTTAAAAATAAAAATGTTGTATATATATTAGAATAAGAATATGGTTTTTGAAAATGTCGGCGATGCTCTACCGAAGAACTTTATGTATAATTTAAAGCGTCTAAGCGGCGGCTTCTCGAAACAACAAATTAAGATAATGGCTGACCGTGATAGGGTAATTCAAGGTGATATTGCTACCTTCCGTTTCCCCATCGGTAGTATCCTAAATATGGAGTCACTACAATTTCATGCACGTATGACTACAACTGGCACAAATGTTGCTATAATGCCAAAATATACCTCTACTTTAATTAAGCGTTTGAGTGTCAGCGTAAATGGGGTAACGGCTCAGATTTTGAATGATTATAACCTAACCTATAACGTATATGCCAATACAAATTATGCTAACCTTACCAAGCGTTTTGGTGAATATTTTGATAGCACGACCCGTTTTGTCGATGGGGCTACTGATGGTTCTAATCCCGTGCAACTTGTAGGGGCAAATATACTTGGCAACGCAACCGCTCATTTATCGAATGAAAGAATTGTAATAAACCATTTCCTCGGTTTGTTGTCTGGTTCAATCCCCGTTTGGAATACTGACATTATGGGTGAAATTGTTGTATCTATCCAATTTGAGTCTGCAGGTGTTCTTTGTGGAACGCCTGAAACTACTGCTGTGACTTATACGGATAATGCTTACGAATTAAATCAACTTTATATGCTTGTTGAGTCATATTCCTTCTTGGGTGATGCTTATTACACTAATCTTGCCGCACAGGATAAACTTATTGGCTTTGAGGATTACAACGTCGTTCGTTTCCCGCTCACTACTAAGTCTGCTGGTATTAATGTTTCGACGTATGTATCGGCATCATCGCTTGATTGTATCATCGCTGGGGCTTTAACTGCTGATGGGATAACCTCAGTTCCTAAGACTATGATTGGTTATACCGCTAATGACACGGGAGCAACTGTAACGAATATTTACAAGTATCTTTCTGACCCTGTTGCTTCCGTTGGTAATACGGGTTCTACACGCACTTCAAAGTATGGCGATGGCTTTTTTAGCACTCTAAATATGTTGTCAGATTTACAATTTATTCAAACAAGTGTATTTGCCATTAATAATAGGCAAATCAATTTCGCCCCTCTTAATCCGCTTGAAATCCATCAACAAAATCTGTTGGCTCTTGGTTATGAAAATCAAGACCTTGGGGCGGATGGTTTCAACCCGTCTTGCGTTTCACTCGCCCATTTTTTTAAATATTATGGAACTTGTTGGCAGGATTTGTCGCTACTTAACCCAGAAGTCTTCTACCTCTCTGGTATGAATACCCAAGGTTCAAGCACTGCAATCAACTGGACTGCAACATTTAATACTGGATGCACACAAACTGTGTATCCTTTCCTTATCGTAAAATCATCCCGTGTTTTAGAGATAGGCGAAGGACGACAGATAAGTGTCATTTAAATAAATGAAATGTTCTATTTCATTCTTTTTACATATTATCAAATTAAAATATAAATATATATTAGAAAAATAGTAAATGATAAACGGGAATACTGAGAAAGCCTTTAATGCGAAAAGTGTTTATGGGTATGGAACTGATTACGCCCAAATCTTAAATAATGAAATGAAAAACACAAATGGTAAAAGTGGTTTAAACAATGCTGAAACGGTAGATAAAAGTATTAAAAATGATGTTTCAAGTCCCAATATGTATGAAATTGGAAATCTTGCGGGTTATGGTTATGATATATTAAGAACAACAAAATATAAGCCTACCATAATCGATAAATTACAATACGCACAACCCCAAAAACAGGGATATAGCAATAATAGGGACTTAAAAATATTAGAAAGTATCGAACAAACCAGAAAACCCGCTACAAAACATAACGTGATTGGGTTAAATACCCCTCCGTCAATAGATTACGGCGGGTAAGATATGCTTATTTGCTTCTTTATTTTTTTTATATACTAATATTAGAATATTAAATATAACCGATGGCATACCATAAAAAAATCAAGAAATTAAGTAAAATCATATATTTAAATACCGATAATGCTATTTATGTTGATGCTAATCGTAAAGAATTCACATTTCGCATACCATCTGTTTCGGTTGAAGATAAATCCCGCTTATATATAAGGCAATACTCAAATGATTACAGGGGTTCTGGTGTGGGTAGTTTAAGCGTTATCGCAGGAACTGGGACAAATAGTGATGCTTGTTTTGTAGTTCAACCTTCTATATCGTTTATTAATGATACGGGGCGAGGAGCGTCGGCAATCGCTTATATGAAACCTACCGCAATTAATGGAACAGTCGGGGCTTCTACTGCTAATACTGTTATTACTGTTGTAGGCGGTGGAACTGGGTATTGCGGAGACCCCGCAAATATGGTAACTGTTAATAATGTTGGAACTAACGGAACAGGTTGCACAATAACACCAACCGTAACATCAGGAGTTATTACCGCATTAGCAATAGCATCCGCAGGTAAAGGGTATTCAACCGTTCCTATATATACTATCGCACCACCACAAGCAACACAAGTAGTAGCAGGAGTAGCAACAACCGCATCGGGGGTAGTAACGGGCGTAACGGTTTCGAACGCAACAACTAATGGATGTTATACATCATCGCCTACATTAGTATTTAATCACCAACAAATCGAAGCAAATATAACGTTTAATACTAACGCATCTGGCGTATGTTCTGGTTTAGCGGTAAATAATCCAACGCTAAACGGATATTATGGTGCAACTACTGGACTAACTGTAACAATACCCGCAGGAACTCATATTGGCACAGTATCGGTAGGAACAGGTGGGGCGGGTTATAATACCGCACCAACAGTTTTAATACAAAATGAAGGAGGGGGTAGAGACGCCATTATAACATCTGCTATATCCTCAGCAGGAGTTGTGACGGGTTTAACTATTGTAAATCGTGGAACTGGATACACGGGAACACCAACACTACTACTATCAGCACCCGATGCCCGAACCGCAAAAGTATATTTTACAACATCCCCAACTGGCGTAATAACATCGATTTTAGTTGAAGACGGTGGCGGGTATTATACTGCAGCCCCAACTTTAACAATCCCCGCATCTCTAAATGGAACGGGTTCGCAAGTAGCCCCAACATTAACAATAACGATGAGCGGGGGGACAAATGGCACTATAACTGCGGTATCTTGGACTGCGGGAACAACTGGAACAGGATATTTGCCAAATCTCGACAGGGCATATTTTACAGCAACCGCACCAACAAGAACCCAAGCAACCGCAACACTTACCATTGGAGGAAGTGGAGCAACGGCAAATGCTAATGTTGCTTCGGGTCGTATATCGGCTGTTACCCTTCTTACTGCGGGAACAAATTACCTACCATCACAAACGGGACTTTTAGCAATACCCCCCGCCCTCGTAGCACCAACACAACCGACGGGAGGTTTAGCGGCGACAATCGCATTAGGACGAATAACCGCATTCGCCGCACCTACAACGGGTGGGGCGGGGTTTGTTAATACAACTACTATAACACCGTCGGGCGGAACAGTAGCACCAACACAAGCATCGGGGGCAAGAATTACTTTATTGGCAACGTCAGTATCATATATAAGGATGATAAATAGTGGGTATGGTTATACATCGCCCCCTATCGCATTATTTGAAGCACCACTTACATCATTCAGTAGTAGCACTTCAACATATATCGACACAAACGCTTCACCGCCTATAATAACTACTACACTTGGCAAAGAACAAGAGGGTAATCGTATGGTAGTTAAATTAAGAAATGTTTTATATAATAACGCTTCGTATTATAATAGTGATGGTAATGGTGATATAACGATTGGGGTTGGGTATATAAATGGTGTTGAAATGGATGATGGCGATATGCCCTATATAACCATACCATCCCAAACGTTCGAAACTTTTACTTTGGTATTTAGTGATAAGTATGGAAACGGTATAGGTAATAGCAAGATTAATATCGCCATCGCAATTGAAGAACTCGGCGAAGATGCCCGTTCGTATGTTGATATGAAACGTCAAGCATATACATCATAATAAAAATAATATATATTATTAGAGCGTTTAAATGGTTGTTATAATTCCGTTAGAAGTTAAAATTGAAAAGTTGTTAAGCAAAACAGAAGCGATGGTTCTTCTTTGTTCGAAAGCGGCGGGATATTGGTCGGCTGTTAAGTTTTGTTTTAATATACCCTTAGTTCTCACATCATCTGCGATGTGTATCATCAACAGTATCAGCGAAGATGCCAACGAAGTTAAAATACCGAATATTGTAGTGAATGCGGTTAGTGTTCTCATTATGTCGCTTAATAATAGTATAAAAGCAAGTGAGAAATGTGATTTATTTAGGCGTTTATCGCAACAGTTTTTATTATTAGGTGGGCTTATTGAGAATGATAATGAAATTAACGATAATGACTTTAATTTAATCGCATTAAAATATGAAAATCTTATAAATGATGTATTATTTGAAGAAGTTCCGCACCGTTATAAATTACAAGTAGCAGAAGCATTTAAGGGGCGTTATGTTCCCCTGCAACTTAATGGCACGATAGGAAATAATATAGCGTATAAACGCCAATCGTCAAATGCTGAAATAGTTATAAGTAATTCAGTATAAAAATAATAATTTATAATAATTTATAATATTAATAATATTTATTTTAATTAACCTAAACGCTTACGCATACGGCGTTGAGGTATCTTCATAGTTCGTGAGGGGACTTTCATTTTTGGCTTTAAAGTCGTTTTAGATTTCCTATATCTGCTTATCATATTCAGTAGGGTAGAACGCCCCTTCATAAATATATCATCAACTATCTCGGGTGCGTGGGTTAAAAGGTGGTTTTTTGCTTGATTAAGAGCCATCGAACCGAAAGCACTCATCGCAGGGACTACGAAAGACGGGAACATTTATTTTATCTAATATATGTAAATATTTTATTTATCGATTACCGAAATATTAAAACATATTAAATAAGAAGGTATTGAAAGCGATTGCTTAAACTCATTTAATATTTTTATATTAATATTATTAATATTTTTATTATCAATTTCAAGATGGTAATCGGTAGGATTTATCCAATTTACATATTCGAATGGGGCTACATCTTTATCAATCCATAAAAGCACATCGCCGACACCTTCGCTTTTATCTGTGTTATGTAGGTTAGTTATGGGGGTATGCGTAAGTTTTAAATTTGACGTGATTAAGAGTTTTTTAAATGATGATAGATTTATTGTTTTAGGGCTTGTAAAAGTCCCGACACGGCTAAAATTAAAATCAAACGCATTATCCCCACCTAACATTGTCGATAGTTTCTTATTAAATATAAAATTAAGATTAAACTGTAAATCGCTTTTATTTAACCCGTTATAAATATATGGGGTTTCAGTATTGTCAATTTTCCATTTATAGTTATATTCGATATATGATGCTTTTAAATTATTATAACCACTACTACCGAACGCAATATTAAAGTAATTATTTAGCGAATTAATACTATAAACGCCATCAGGTATGGTGTAATTTGTTATAAGTTGGGTTTGCGTAGTAGGTTCAACAACGGACGTTTCATATTTTGTTAAATGACATTTAGTATATTGAAAATATGCGTAATTTGCGTCGGTGTTTTGCGTTGAAGCAAATATGATTTTATAATATAAAAAATCATAATCGAAATTAACTCCAAAATTAACTGTTTTTGTCAAAGTAGTTGCTGTTAAATCACTCGCAGTCCATTCCATCGTAAAGGGGTCAAAATAGTTGATAGTTTCAAACCAAGTTATACCATCGTAAGAACCAAAAACCGTAAATGTATCGGTTGCTGGGGTTAATGAATATACTGGATTGGCGGGTTTAGTGTATTTTTTAGCAATTAAAACATTTCTTAAAAAATCCCCGTTAGTTATTCCCGCATTCTTTTTAAATATTATATACCCTTCGCTGTTAATTCTAACATAATGCGTTGTATTAGTTTGTAGTGGGTCAAATATATTTCTTAAATATGAATTTTGTTGCGATACATTTGTATTAGTTGTATCGATATACGTGTTATAAAAATACATATCATATAGCGTAGTGGTAAGGGTTTCAAACTTTGTTGTTGCGTTCCAACTAATTATACCCGCTAATGGATGGTATAATTCAGGAGGTGCATTTTTAAATAATGGGGTTGTATCAAATAGCGGAAGACTAACTCCGTCTTTATTTTTATTATAGTTTTGAATAGTTGCTATTATTGTGAAGGTATTATTTAATAAGTCGGCACTTATATTATATATACTGTTAAGCATCGTAAAGTTTTTAATCGTTATATATGCTTTGCTCGTTTCAGGTATTACGATAGGATGTGGTAATATAATATTTATGTCATCTTTATTAATTGCGGTCGATGTATCGATATAAAAATCTTGGATTTTTGTTGTTGTCATTCTTTATTATATAATTATATTATATTTATCTTAGCAATATATCAAATGTTGATTGTTTTTCTTGTGCCTTCATTTTATTACGGGCAATTTTACCCCTTAAAGCCCCAGCAATCGTCGATGCCGCCGCCATTTTGGTAGATGTAGGAGGTTTTGACTTTTTAGCCCCCATTTTTTTAACATCAGCCATTATACTTGCTACTTGGTCGTCGCAATTTTTTAACATCGTTGTTAGGCTTTTAACCTTAGCATTTAATACCTTCTTTTCATCTTCGCAGTCTATCAAATCATTACCAATTGTCTCAACTTCTCTTGCGACTTTTGCTTTATGACGGGCTACACGCTCACGGTTTAAACGCTTCTTCTCAGTATCGGGAGCAGTAGGGTCTTTCGGTGGTCTTCCTCGGGGCATTAATTAATTTAATTTTCTAATATAAGTATATATATTTATTTTTTACCGCAACTACCATACGGCTTACCTTGGCTTACACATTTACATCGTTCTTGTGGTATTTGAAGTATATTATCCCACCCTAATCGAACCCGTCTTTCAGGGTGTTCGTCTTTATGAACGTTAATTATTAAAGCACCGTGTTCTATTGTGCATATATAATCATAATATTTAGTAAAATCCTCAATACTTAATATTGAACCTACCTCGTCGCTAACTTGTTCGATGATTTTCTTACGATTGCTATTTTTTAATAAAACGAACATATCACTATTTTTTCGAATTATCGTGGGGACACTTTTGAAGTTTTGCGAAATCATAATAAGATTTATGGGAACTAATATATCACTATCGTGTCGGTGTTTAATTACAAGTTTATTTATCCAATTATTTTTCCTATAACCAAATACAACGGGGTTTGCGATTAAATCATCAAGAACGAAAAACGTGATGCGTGGCACTTTCCATTTGGGGGCATTTGCGTCATCTTCGGGGTCGGCAAAGTCCCTGTCTTCTAATTCCATAAGTTCTAAGTCGGACAATTTATTTACGTCCCCTCTCATAAACTTTTTATATATTTCCCGATATTCATTATACCGTTCGATGTCCTGTTTTTCGGTAAGTATATTATCATATACCTCTTGGAATATTTCGCTATTTTTATCGCTTACTTCGTGTATATCGTCTTCGTGAAGTGTTTTTAAGGTTCTTATGATGGCATTCTGTTTGCTGAAAGCGGTTGCCCCGCTGAACCATATAACCCGCATTTCGGCATCTTCCCCGTTAAATGTGAAACCGCTTTCCTCATAGGCGGTTAATAGTTGGATACTATTATATGTTTTACCCGCTCCTTTTGGCGATGCACTAATCATACTGAACCATAGGGGGGGTAGTAGTTTATTTTTAGGTTGCGGGGCTTGATATTTTTTATATTTCCTAACCTCCGCATTTATATTTTTCAGTTTAATTGTGTTTATCATTATAAAAATATAATATTTCTATTAAATAGATAATATAATAAATAAAATATGTTTAGTTCTGCAACTATATACCCACCCGATTATGACGATGATGACAAAGCCGAATATGATTACCTTATCACTTTGGGGCAATCTTCGCTCGGTGCTGTAATCCCCAGAAATCAAGAGTTTTTGTTAAGTATTGCTGCGAAAATGACGATAAGGGAACGCAAAGGCGGGGTTCAAAATCTTACACGTGAAGAAATCGACGCATTAAAGGCAATTAATAACGAGCATTTAAAGGAAGGATTGGTTCATCAAACTCCCCGAATTGAATGGGCGTATTCTCCCGACAATCCCATTAATCAACCCTATTTACCCCCTGAGGTTGAAGAACAAATTAAAATATATGATGAGGAATATAAAAAACTTATCGAAGATGAAGTAGCAAGGGAACAAAGCATAAAAGACGGGTGGGTTAAATGTGTGCCTATACAATAAATTATTTTCTATATAATATATAGAGAATATGCCCCTAACCTATGATGAACGAATTGAATTGCTAAAAAAGGCACGTGAAGCGAAAAAGGCTAAGCGTGAAGCAAAACTACTACCCGAACCTACACCCGAGCCTGAGCCAACCCCTGAACCTACCCCAGTTAAAGTTTCTAAACCGAAACCGATTAAAATTAAGAAGGTTGAACCGCCTAAATATATTAAAGATGACGCTGTTCTTACCAAGGAAGAATATTTAATAGATGATGAGCCTGAACCTGAATGTAATTGTGAGCCTGAGCCTGAGCCTGAGCCTGAGCCTGAAAAACCTGTTAAGATTTCTAAGCCCCGTAAAGTTAAAGCGGTTAAAGACCCTGTAAATACATTAAATATAATTGCCGAACCCAAAGCGATTGAAACGGTAATGGAAGAAGTTATAAATAATGATACTAAATATAAAAATCCAAATCTTCAATCGAAACTACCAAAATCATCCGCCAAATCAAACGATATAATAATCACTAAATCTATTAAACCCATAAATGTATATTTCGATTATTAAATAAAATATTACGTTATATTAGAATATGCCTGTATCTTATCTTGCCAAGCCGTCTAAATATAACGTTAAAAAAAACCAAGTAGGTATGGAAAAACCTTTCATATTAACGCAAGTTGTTGAAGCGTATATGAAGGGGGCGAAGCGTCGTTAATGCGTTTTTTATTTATATATCGTGCTTTATTTTTAATACTTATGATATTTTTATTATCATTATAATAGGCTTTTTTATTTCTAAGTATTTTATCACGATTAGCAATATAATATACTTTCTTTTGTTTTAATATTGCTTCTTGTTTATTTTGATAATATAAATATATTTTATCTTTATTGTCATCCCGCCATTCTTTATGCGTCCTGTTGGGGATACATACATTTAATGTGCCTATTTCCCTAATAATTTCCCCTTCTCTCTTTAATAATTCTTCTTTATTATTACACGGGTATAATTCATATAATTCGATATACCAATTAGTAAAATCGTTATTTATAGTTTTATAAATTAATCTGTTTTTATGTTTTTCTGTATTACATACCGCTTTATGTCCTCCAAATCTAACCGCCAACGGTTGAATGGTAGAACCGACATATATTAAATTATCATCGGTTTTACATCTAATCGTATATATTTTTGATTTGCTATAATCGGGCATTTTGTTTTTCTTTGTTTTCTACTCTCTTATAGTTTAGTAAGATTTTAATTTTATAGAGTTTAAACGCACTTAAAGACGAAGGGCAACAACTGCGTTATATTCGGGACTTCCTTTGCGTGGGTTGCAATACATTCCCCGATTATGATTCATATTCCATTCTTTAAGAGCAGCCGCATAACTTATTTTATATTTGGGTTTCTCCGCTCTCCGTGATTTTGGGATAGGGACGGTGATGGCATCGGCATTTGCCTTCATTTTAGCAACCGTCTTTCTTGCAAGTCTTGCTTTAATAGCACGGTTAATCGTAGATGATGCCAGAACATCACCCGCTGTATTCATAGCCTTTGTAGCGGTCGCATTTTTTACAGCCCGTCTTGCGATTGCTCCCTTAATTGCTTTATTAATTGTTTCCCCTGCCATAAGTCTTGCTTGTCCTGCCTTAATTGCCGCTTTTTCTGCGGGACTTACTAATGATGTGGTTTTTGGTGCTTTGGGTGCTTTCGAAACTTTTGGGGTTTTTGGGACTTTCGGTTCTTTGGGTGCTTTATATGCTTCTTTTTTTAGTTTTGGTGCTTTGGGTGCTTTTGGAACTGCGGGTTCTATTGATGCGGGTGATGTATCGGGTTGTTTGCCGTAAAAATGTGTTGTAATTGCGTCGGTTGCGGGTTTCGATAGTTTTTTAATTGCGAGGGATTTAAACATATTTTCATCATAAGTTTTTTCAACTTTGGCTGGTTTAGATTTTTTCGTCATACTATGAGCGAAAGTATCAACAATATTATACATACCATCAAAAATTATTTTCAATCCATTAGGTTTATCAATCCAGTGCATTATTAATTTACTTGCTAATTCTGGTTCATATTCAATAAATATAGCAACGGGATTTATATTTTCAGTTTCGCTTGTATATCCCAATAAACTGCTTGTTTTACCAAGATTAGTTACATAAGTTCCAAGAACTCCCGATTTATCCCAATTATTTACAATCGTATCCATTTATTTAATTCTATTAATACTAAATATTTTAATTTATACCCCTCGATAAACATATTTTATTTGTTGAGTTATTGAATGTGTGCCATTTGTTGATGCTTGGCGTTCTGCTAATGACGAACCTTTATTATTTATATAACTTGCGTATAAATGCCTTATCTCATTAGGTTTAAATTGCTTACCATATATTTTTTTAGTTATATTACCTAATCTCGATGTGATTGTATATGATGTATATAATTTACCTAACATATATTCGTCATTAACGTCGATATTTAAATCGATGACTTCGGGTAAATCAATAACTACCGACGCTTTTGTTTTAGATGTATTTATATATATTTTCCCTTTGTAATACCAATTAAACTTTAAATCGTTTATATCTGCTTCGGTTTTAGCAATTTTAGTCTTTATATATTCACCAATACGGCGGGTAGGTATTAAGAAATATAACCCATAAATAAGCATATCAATACGGTCGTCTAATTTATTCATATTGTTAAGAACTGTATTTTTATCAAATGACAAACTAACCTCATTAACATTAGCGATTTTAGAGCGGTTTTCATCATAATTTTTTACGGATTGTAGCAAATATGGATATAATTGATTTACTAACTTAGACATACCATAAACCCTTGCGAATACTGAATGAATTACATTTAACCGATTAAAATATTTAGATACAAAACCTTTAATATCATCGTTAATAAACTTGAATGTTTCTTTAATATTTTTATAATTATATTTCTCCCATCTTAACATTTTAAGTATATCGTCATTCGCGTCTATATCCTTACTGTAATGGTCTTTATAAATGGTTTTAATTACTGATATATAATTTTTAAGAGTTCCTTCGCTTATATCAGTATTTTTATTTAGCGGTTTAGCCCGTTTTTTAATGGGTTTCAATTCGACTATTTCAGGCGTTGGAATTGGTATATTAGCGATTGCTTTTGTGCTATTACGTTGTTGCCGACGTCTTTCATTAATGGTTTCATTATCGTTTGCCCTATATGCTTTATTACGGATTGCATTGCCTATTCTGGTATATGCCTTCCTTTGTTCGAGCGTTAGTTTTTGTAGTTCCTTTGCTTTTAAATATGAGTTGCTTAAACTACTTATGCGAGTATATTCAGCGGTATCCATCCTTTTATCTATCTATCTATATATACAACAATATATTAATTTAATCTTATATGCTTTTAATAAAATAATTCAGCGATAAAACGGCTATATTTTGTGAGTTGGGGGATACTTTATATACCTTAAAATCTGCCGTTCCACTCCCGTTCCACTCCCTTTAAACAAGATATATATATACTATATATACTATATATTTTCCTTACCATTTTAATAAGAATAATAATAATAGATATATAATAAGGATATAAGTAGTGGAACGGTGGAACGGCAGAACGGCAAACTATCAATATATACCCCAACTCCATAAATAAAAAAAATATAAAAGAATAATTATATAAAATGGAAAGGGGGGGAAATCCGTTAGGTTGCCGTTCTGCCGTTCCAACGTTCCACAAGGGATATATATATGAGTAATGTATATGATACTTTAAAGAAAAAATGAGGTAGTTTTGGTATTAAACAAGATATTCATCATTAATCGAGGTAATTCCCAAATCTTCGGTGATGATAATATCAACATCATCAAACGGTAAGGGTTCTGCCTTGCCTTGATATAATTCATTAGCATAATCGCAATATCTGCTATAAAATAGGCAAGTGGCAAGGGGGATACCTGCGACGAGTTCGTCAGATACGAAGGTAATGAGGTCATCGGTTAGGTTAAAGGACATACTGGGTTCTTATACATACTACGTGGGATATCCTTATATACTTTTACTAAGACAATCAGAGGGGGTGCATAGGGCTACCCTTCGAAGCATACGTAGGGGGGCGACATCACGCCAAAGTTAGGGAGGGTAA
>Ga0114975_10000833_pt1 | contig 22542 bp, 22 predicted proteins | sample S_130626_EF_Meta_FD_87031 | JGI IMG/M metagenome (GOLD analysis project Ga0114975, IMG submission 87031) | Freshwater microbial communities from Lake Simoncouche, Canada to study carbon cycling - S_130626_EF_MetaG | ecosystem: Environmental > Aquatic > Freshwater > Lake | place: Lake...
GGGCAGCTATGACTATGAATACTTGAAGCGTACAGCAACTAGTGCCGCCGTAGGAATGGCTCAAGAATTAGGATTGCCTAGTCCTAAAAATGTTACCTGTGTTAAGCCGTCAGGTACTTTGAGTAAAATCATGGATACTACCGAGGGTGTTCATAAGCCGCTGGGCAAGTACATTTTCAACAATGTGCAATTCTCAAAGCACGACCCAGTAGTAGAAAAACTGCGCGAAGCAAACTACAAGATAATTAATCATCCAGTTGATGACAGTGGCGTGTTAGTTACATTTCCAGTTAGTTGGGATGGTGTAGTGTTTGATAAAGTTGACGGCAAAGAAGTTAACTTGGAAAGTGCAGTTACACAACTAGACCGTTACAAGTTGCTGCAAACTAGCTGGAATCAGCAAAATACTAGTGTTACTATTAGCTATGATCCTAGTGAAATTAGCGATATTATTAGCTGGTTGCTAGACAACTGGGATTGCTATGTTGGCGTTAGCTTTATTTATCGAACTGATCCAACAAAAACAGCTAAAGACTTAGGCTATTTATACTTACCACAAGAAGTGGTAGACGAACGTACTTACAAAGATTATGCATCTCAATTAGGCCCAGTTGTGTTAGATGATGCTAACAGCTTTGACGAAATTGTAGATGCAGAGTGTGCAACCGGGGCTTGTCCCATCCGTTAATTAACTAATATGAAAACTTTTACTTTTGAACTCTCCGAAGACGAAGCTAATGTAATCCTTGCTGGTTTGCAAGAACTGCCTGCTAAAGTGTGTAATCCACTTAGCCAAAAGCTGGTAGAACAAGCCAAACAGCAAATGGAAGGCCGCACAATCAACCACAGTGTTGATGAAAGCGTACAAACTGCCGAACAGTTAAGCTAAAAACAAAAAAGCCCCTAAGCATTGCTGCTTAGGGGCTTTTTTATTAGTTGTTGTAGGCTAGGATAATCTGTTTACACATTTTACTGCGTACAATGTCATCATCTTCAAATCTAACTACTTGAACGCCCGGCAAACCTTGTAATCGTCTAACAGCATCTTCTAGACCACTGTCAATAATATCGGTTTGCTTAGGATCGCCGCTAAGTATAACTTTGCAGTTTTTACCTACGCGGCTGAGTAGCATTTTTAGTTCAGTTTTGGTTAGGTTTTGCGCTTCATCAACTAAGATAACAGCATAGTCAAAACTCATGCCTCGCATAAACCCTATTGGTTTAGGATCTATATCCTTGTTTTTTAGGGCATATTGATAAAATCCAGCACCCAGCGTTCTGGTAAACACTGAGTCAAATGGCTGTAAGTATGGCGCGTATTTATCGTCTAATTTACCTGGTAAGAATCCTAGTCCACGACCAGTTTCTACGTTGGGTCTAGTTAAGATAATTTTTGAAATTTTACGGTGAAACAGTTGACCTGCTGCATAACTAGCTGCTACATAAGTCTTGCCAGTGCCAGCACTGCCAATACCAAAAACAATATCATTGTTTCTAATAGCATCTAGGTACACACTTTGAATTTCATTTAGTGGCTTTACCTCTTTAAATCCATGTTCAATGGGATTTTCACTTTCTAATAAAGCTATTTTACGAGCCCGCTTACCTGATTGAGCAACCATAGAGACCTTTTTTAAAAGACTACTTAACGTATGGAATATATTTTGCACTGCGATTAATGAGTACGTCCTCCACATGGTGACGGTTAATATCACAAGCACTACGATTGCCGTAAAGTGCCACTTTAGACTTCAAACAAAGTTTCTCCACATTATCAAACCAACGGTTAGGATCACACCAACTAGCTAATTTACAAGCCCTGCGCTCATGATCCACCCCTCCCAAACCACCGTTATAGGCAGCATCAGCAAAAGCATAAGCCTCCCTATTATCCTGAACATATTTACTAAAATACTGATAATTATCACGCATCATTAGTGCTAGTGCACGAATTTGTAAGTCTGGACGATCATAAACTACTTGCCAGTTTAAGTCCGATAGTTCCTTATTATACTTATGCTTTAGGTCTGATAGAGCATCAAACCTAATTGACCCGTCTGCTTTAAAAGCCCTGGTAATCTGACCAAGCCCTGCACCCTCCTCACGATCACTACGTAATCTGCTGTGTGAATTCCAGCATTTGCTGTGCTGAAGTGATATGCAGGACTCATGCTCTATTAGACTAGCAAGGTATGCGGCTTTGGGTGTGTGGCCCAGACTTTATCTTTTTCTTGCTGAACTGTGGGCAGGTGTTGATATGCCTGCTTGGGTATGTAAGTAGCTACCGGTTGTGCATACACCTGTGAGCCGAATAGGGAAAGTAGGCCATAGATAATAATGCAAAGTCCTAAAAAACTCAAGCCTGCGCCAGTGGCGGTTTCGCGTGCCTTTTTCATCAGTGTTTCCATGTCTGCATAGTCAAACAGTGCCCTGCGTGCAAGGTGCGAAAACCACACTGCTACAATGGGGGTAGCTAGCTTAGCTAGAAATGGGATAGTCATGTTACCGCCATTAGGGTCGCTGATAAAAAGGTACAGCATAACAATAATGGTGCCGCCAATCATAAAAATATTGCGGAAACGTAAGTGTTCTTTCATGGTTTGTCCAAATTGGAAAGTTTACGGATAAGTTCTATGCTAGAACTTTGTTTAATTGCACAATCACCGTACAGTCCAATAATTGTGATATAATGTTGTGCAATGGTTTCGTAGGTTGCAGGGGTTTGTAATTGTGGCATTTGTTGGCACGGTTGCAGTGATTTAGGGTCTACCACAACCCGCTGCGGAGTTGCGGCGGGAATTGGTGCCTGTTCTGGAGATTTTTTTGAAAAAATTCCGCAACCAGTAAGCATTGTAAAAAGGCAAAAACTGATTAAAATATGTTTTTTCATTTTTCGTTGGCTCGCAAAATTGCTTGATTGATGCTATCCACAAAAACTTCTGATGGTAAGCACTTGCCATTTTCTACAATAGTTACCGGCTGATTTTTTAGCAACTTGCTAATCTTACCTATATCTCTGCCCAAACGATCCTGCTGTTCGCTTGCACGAGCCTGTGTTTCTGATAAACTTTGCTCTAGCGTAGTAATTTTCTTTTGCAGTTGTTGTTGTAGTTCTTGCTTAGCCTGTTCACAGGCTAGGTGTGCTTGCTCGTAGCCGCGATTGTAAATGTAGTTATAGACAAAAAATCCGGTTACTGCTATGGCAATACATATAATAATACTGATTACTGCTTTAATATCGTTAGCCATTACTTAGTTTCCAATTGTGCAATACGCAGTGCTTGTGCATCTACAAGGGTTTTGAGTTCTTGAATTGCTCGCATCATAGCAAATTGTATATCAGTTTGATATACTACCAACCTTTTACGATCAGGCTCGTCTTCAGTTGGCCAAGCATCTTCAGTAATTAACTCTGGTGCAACTGCTTGTACGTCTTGCGCTATAACACCTAAATTTAAATCTGCATTATCCGCTTCATTAATATATAAAAAGGTCTTAATAGGAATAGCACACAACTTGTCTAGATAATTACCTGCAACAGCAATATTCTTTTTTTCACGCAAATCTGATAAGTTAGTGTTATTAGCAGAATAATTATCAATACCACCATTGCTTTTTACACGAAATACAAGTGCAGTAGCATGTTCATATGTATATCCATAAATATTAGCAGGACCTGCTACAGTTGTAGCTTTAAATCCTATAGCACCTGAACCCATAGTAGCTGCATTTTCAGCTCTTACAGCTACAGTACCTCCTAAACTTCCTGTTCCAGCAGATATTGTGTTTACATTAAACCATCCAGCATGTTGGGTAGCAGGACCATTTAAATCAGATTGTTTAACAGTGGCATAAATACCATAACGTGCATTAGTTGGATCGCCACCTCCATCAAAATAACCACCATATCCTGAAACGGCTGGACCTCCTGCAATGGTTGCATACACACCATAAGCGTTTGTTGTTCCGCTATTTGATGTATTACTGCAAAAATATGCTCCGTAATTATTACCAGCATAACCAGTACCAGTATAAATATTTCCTGGAACATAAATGCCGTATTGATCAGTAGCGGAGTGATTTATCTGTAATTTAGCAGTTCCTGCACTGGATACTCCAAGACCTAATCGTGAATTAGCACTGTCCCAAACAAAATTAGTTGCACCAGCAAAAGTACCAGCATTATTAAATTGTATTTGAGTAGTACTGCCACCAGGACTAGCACTAATAGTAGCCCAACTAACACTTGTGCCATTAGTAGTTAAATATTTTCCAGTATTACCAGTTTGACTAGGTATTTCATTTAATGAAGCCCAACTAGCGGTTGTACCATTAGTAGTTAAAAACTTACCACTATTACTAGTTTGTGTTGGAAGTGAAGCGGCTTGACCTAAAATACCACTGCTATCTATATATTGAACGTGTGCAGCTAAATTACGTGAAATAGTCATCTTATTTACCTAAAACGCGGGCCGCTAAGCCACATAGTTGCTGATATGCGTAAACCACTAGTAACTGGTGTTACACGATGTTCTAAGATACTAGGAAATGCAATTATAGTACCCTTTATAAGTGGTGCTACATACTCACTATACAGTCTAACTTGCAATTCACCACCCACAAACCATTTGGGATCGTTAAGTAGGCAGATTACAGTTACCTTACGATCTGTGAACAGCCCACTAAGTGGAAAATTGTCTACATGCCAATCATAGTGTTGGCCTGACTGGTACTCAGCAAATTGCACTGATTCATGTGTGGTAATATCATAGTTCCATAAACATTCCGCACTAGCCTTTTCACCAAATCCACGCATTAGGTTACCAAACCAGTGCGTGTGATCAGCAAATCTAATAGTGGTATTGCGATTTTTATGTGAGTGTTCTGTACCATCCACACCCATATGAGCATCACGACTAGGCAGTTGTAAGAATTCTTGTGTGGCTAAGTCACATAATTCTTGGGGAATTTGACCTAACCACCAAATTGGTAAGTGTTTGTTCATTGTGGTGCTTGTGGCCAAGTTACTTGTTGTGGAAAACCAGATTGTTGTGGTAGGTCACGTAATTGCTGACGATAAATAGCCCATAATTCACGAGTAATATTGGGCACGTCAGGTAGTTGAGTCCAATCACTGGCTATAAGTAACTGATTTCTGCCATTTCGTACGGCCAAACTACGTTCTGCAGTAGCATCTAGCGGTGCTGGTTTACTGGCTATAACATCTTGAAATTCACTAGTAATCCAAGTTAAATTAGTAACAGTTTGAATTTCTGCGGTTATAGTGCTCAACACAAATTGTGCAGCACCAGCTTTAATTTCCGCAATTTTTGCCAAACCTAGTGCCTCTTGAACCCAACTAATTGCCTGAGCTTCACTAACATTTTCTAGTGGTGTGTAGTTGCTATCGTCCGGCAATCCCAAGTTTGACTGACCGAAAGCTACGTGCCGCTGTCCACCTAGTGCACTAGCATCTGTAACTAGTGCCCATTCTATCATAGTAACCAAATTGGTTAATTGTCCTAAAACTGGAAATACTTCTAGTCGAAGGATTTTCCAGGTTTGAGTTATTGCTTGCATTTTTATAAATCCTTGTTAGGTAACGTAGAAAGCAATTCTACCCTGATTACCTGCTTGACCGTGTGTGCTAGTTCTGCTACCTGCAGGACTTACAGAACCACGACCACCTTGACCATAGTAGCTGGTGCCTTCGGCATAGTTAGCACTGCCATATGTACCACCATCACCGCCAGGGCTAGAGTAATAGGAATAAGTTCCGCCAGCTAGTGTATAAGTGCTACCAGTACCGCCAGAGTTGTTGTTACCTGCTCCGCCATTACCACCACCGCCACCAGCATTACCAGTACCGCTAGTATCTCCGCCACCACCCGCATTGCCATTACCGCTAGTACCACCGGCTCCGTTTAGGTAACTGCCGCCGCTGGCATAACCAAAACCTCCGCCTGCACCACCAGTACAACTTACAGTACCAAATCCAGACATAACACTAGCACTACCAGCACTACCGGCTGCTTGACCAGTACCGTATGCACCACCACCGCCTACAGTTAAACTTAGGCTACTTACTCCGGATAAGGAGACTGCAAAGTAGTAGGCATATCCACCACCACCACCACCGCCTTTACCCGGACCTGGAGTGGTAACAGTTTGCGCGCCACCGCCACCGCCCCCACCACCAACACAAATTGCGGTGATGATACTAGCACCACTAGGCTTAGTCCAAGTAAAACTGCCGACTGTAACATAGTCGTAAAGTGTAGGACTAAAATTACTTTTACCACGAAACTGTGACATACTCACTGGTAATGACAATCCTGCAGGACTAGCTGAATTTGCCAAACTACTTCTGGCAAACTCAGTTTGAATTGCTGATAGTGTAATTGCACCCGTAGGTAGTGCCATTATAACCTCGCCTTAATATTATCTAACTCCAGCTTAAGCTGTTTAACAGCTTCGATTAAGAGTCCAGTAATATTACCGTATGCAACTGAAAGATAACCATCACTACCCACCTTAACTACTTCTGGTATAACAGGTTCGACTTCCTGAGCAATAACACCTAGTGCTAGCTGATTGGTTTGCAAACTACGATAGCGTACGCCACGTAGTTGCATGACTTTTTCTAGTGCCCTTTCAATAGTAGCAATTTCGGTTTTTAGTCTGCTGTCACTACTAGCAGTTACGTCCACAAAAGTAGGACTGTTTGAGGTAGCTACACCCTGATTCATAGCAGTAGCATATGCATTTGATGTGCCACTAGGACCGGTAGGACCCGTTGGACCTGTAGGTCCAGTTGGTCCAGCTACTGTAGATGCTGCACCTGTAGCACCTGTTGGTCCCGGTGGGCCTGCTACTGTAGAGGCAGCTCCTGTGGGGCCTGTAGGTCCAGTAGGGCCTGTAGGACCTGCAGGACCAGTTGGGCCAGGAGAACCTGTAAGACCTGTTGGGCCTGTAGGACCAGTTGGTCCGGCTACTGTAGATGCTGCACCTGTAGCACCTGTTGGTCCCGGTGGGCCTGCAACACCCTGCGGACCTGTAGGTCCAGGACTACCTGTAGAACCTGTTGGACCAGTAGGGCCCGCTACAGTAGATGCGGCTCCTGTAGGACCTGTGGGACCGGTAGGACCTGCAACGCCTTGAATACCTTGTGAACCTGTAGGGCCTGTGGGTCCGGTCGGGCCTGTTGGACCTGTGGGACCTTGTGGAACTGTAAAATTAAATATGGCCGCAGCAGTAGTACCACTGTTAGTCACTGCTGCAGGGCCAGTGCTAGTGGTACCTATAGTAACCGTAGCTGCTGCACCTGTTGGGCCGGTACTGCCAGTAGGGCCTGTGGGTCCTGTAACACCCTGTGATCCAGTTAAACCTGTAGGGCCTGTAGGCCCCGGTGCACCTGTAGGACCTGTAGGACCCGTAGGTCCTGTAATACCACTAGTATTAGTCCATTTACTAGTAGTGCTATTATAAACTAGTAATTGATTATTAGTAGGTGTGGTAATTTGCACATCTGATAAGTTTGCCACAGGAATAGTAATATTCTGTGTACCATCAAAACTTACACCAGCAATAGTTCTACTAGTAGTTAATTTTGCTGCGCTACCAGTGGTATTTTGATTTAACACTGGAAATGTACAATTAGTTAATACACCAGCACTAGGAGTGCCTAGATTTGGGGTTACCAAAATAGGACTAGTATTTAAAACATTACTGCCGCTTCCAGTACTAGTGTTAACTCCAGTACCGCCTGCAGCTTCACCTAAAATACCAGTTACACTAATAGTATCTGCTAAAAACGATAAATTGCGAGAATTACTCATATTAAATCCTATTAGTGAAGTCTATGGCAGTTATTGTGCCGCTACTTGCAATGGTTCCAGGTTTTCTGTAGTCCAAAAATCTTTAGTAATCATCACAGCAAGATGGTCTTTATTGCGTTTTAGGCAATCTGCCCAATCAGCATCAGACATAAACTCTGGCTTGCCGCCGTTGATCAGGTTTACTGAATCCATGGCGGCTTTATAGTGTTGAGCAATCTGCTCGGGGGTCAAAATTTCAATCATGATTTTGCCTGTTGAAGTTGATTGATTTGAGATTTAAGATTTGCAACCTCGGCTGAAAGTTCTTTTATTGCGTTGATCAGCGGCGTGACGAACATCTCTCGGCTGATCCCCTGAATTCCGTTCGGTTCAATGTGCCAACCGCCAAATGTGTCTACACCCTCAGCTTCTAACGCAGCTTTGACCTCCTGAGCGATCAGACCATGCATGACCGTGGTCGTGTTCTTGTTGTTTTCTTCGTTATACTGCGGGTTATCCAGTTCGAGTTCGTTCGTGGCTTTCCACTGGTATTTTACCGGATTCAACCTATTAATAAACGAAAGACCCAACGAATCACTTTCAATGTTCTTTTTCAGACGGACATCAGAGGCTTGAATCCAAGTCGCGTTGGTGTCGTAGTGGCAATAAACGCGGTTGTTCAATTTGCCCAGCGTCACATAGTCGCCGCCAATCCCGTTACAACCGTATCCAATCACGATGGCGTAGTAATCGCCAGCCGTACTGCCATATGCGCCATTTCCTATAATCACACTCTGGGACGCGGTGGTGTAGGTTGTACCAACATAACCCGCCTGTGTCCCAATAAGGATTATATTGTTTCCAGACGTAATTCCATAACCTGCTTGGTAGCCAATCGCAATGTTGTTATTATCGGTTGCGGAATTAAGAGCATATGAACCAATTGCAATGTGCTGAGAACCAGTAGCATTGTTCTGACATGCACCAATTCCAATAGCAACACTGTTACTTCCAGTGGTATTGCTTCTAAGCGCACCATTGCCAACAGAGGTGTTGTTGGTTCCGGTTGTATTTGCATAACCAGCCCCGTCGTTAAACCAACCACTACCCACAAACGTATTGCCTGATCCAGAGGTGTTGCTGTAGCCAGAGTTTGTACCAATGAACGTATTTCCGGGATAATCAGAGCTTGAAGAATTTGAACTGTAGCCAGCGTTATAACCAACTGCTACAACTCCTTGTCCTTTGGCATGGTTGCGTAGGGCTTGGTAGCCAATTGCCGTGTTGCCGACGCCGTTGCCGGTGCTACCGCCAGCCAAGTACAGCGCATACGCACCTACTGCCACGTTATTGTTGAACGAATACGCTACGTTGGTACCAGAATAACCAGCTTGATATCCGATTGCTACGTTTTGAATACCAGAGACATTTGAAAGTAATGCTTGTGTTCCTACAGCGGTATTGTAATAACCAGTAGTATTAAGTTTAGAAGACTCCCACCCAACGGAAACGCTTTGAGTTCCAGTCGTGTTAGAGTTCATGCTATTCATACCAACGGCTACATTATAACTGCCGGAAGTCGTATTTCTTAAAGACAAAGTTCCTATAGCGGTATTTTGCTCACCAGTGGTATTGGTGTAAAGAGCCTGATATCCAATTGCTATATGACTGTTTCCAATGGTATTATTGTAAAGTGATTGAACTCCGTATGCAGAATTATTTGCACCAGAACTACTGGCGTTATTGTATGACTGAAAACCAAAAGCGCAATTATAACTACCGGTCAGCGTTAAGCCAGCCTCATTGCCCACGGCAGTGTTGTAACTTCCGGTGGAGTTAGCCATACAATATCGACCAACTGCCGTATTGCTTCGGCCAGTAATATTAGTTTGACCAGCAATTGAACCAATGTAACAATTATCAAAACCGGTTGTAGTATTTAATCCTGCCTGATATCCAATTGCTGTGTTGTTTGTACCAGTAGTGCTATTGGCTGCTTGATAACCAAACGCAGTGGTAAATGGAGTTGTAGAACCTGTAGAACCAAATACAGTTCCACGAACTGCGGGTGTTGCAGTACTAGCACCAAATGCGCTGCCTGCTACAGTAGGTGCATTTGCAAAGTCTACTACTTGCGCAGCACTAATAGTTACGGCTGTTGTAGCAGCCGTTTGCAGTTGCAGTACACCACTGGTGTCTGAAGCAATAGTTACACCACCACTAGTGCCTGCGTTAATAATACTAGCCATTATCTAGTCTCCAATTGTGTGATACGAGCAGTAAGTTCCTGAATTGCTTTGACTAAAACAGGAATTAGCTTTGTTTCTGTAATACCAAGCGTTTCATCATTTTCATCGTCAGCAATTAACAGATCTTTAGCAACAGCACCATATTGCTTTTCAAGTTTAATAACATCTTGTGCAAGAAAACCTATCTGACTCTTGGTTTCTTTTAGTGTACCATCTGGGTTCCAATTCTCATACTTGGACCGTTTGTCCCACTTAAATTCTACAGGTCGCAATTCATTGATAAAGTTTAAACCATACTTTGTATCAACAACGTCTGCCTTGTCTCTTGCATCGGATGTAACTGTCCATGCTACTACAATGTATGCATTGGTAATATTATTGTCGCCAATAACAACGCGGTTTGATTGGGTGGTAAAAGCACCGCCTGGAGCCGTTGAGCGCCCTGCATTAATCCCTAAAAATGTATTATACGAACCAGTTGTTAAAGAATATCCGGCGTAGGTTCCAATACACGTGTTTCCATCTCCAGAAGATGGTGTATAAAAAGTCTGGTATCCCATTGCCACGTTTTGGTTGCCGGTAAAATATGCCCCTGTGCAAATTTCAGAACCAAAGAAATTGTTGTATGTCCCCGAAGTTATTAATCTTCCAGCAGAATAACCAAACGCTGAGTTTTGATTTGCAGTACAACTGCTCAGTGCATCACGGCCAAACGCACAGTTTGCTCCAGAACTAATGGTCGATGAAAGTGTGTTGTAACCAACAGCAGTATTGTGCGATCCGCTAGTTATTCCAATACCTGCCTGCCAACCAACCGTCGTATTACCACTTGCCGTAGTAGCATTATACAATGCTGTGTAGCCAATTGCTGTATTGTTGCTTCCAGAAGTGTTGTTGTATAAAGCACGACCCAATGCTACGTTGGTACTGCCAGTGGTATTTGAATAACCGGAAGCAGCACCCACAAACGTATTATCAACACCAGTTGTAGTAGAAAATCCCGATTGCCATCCAATAAATGTACTTCCAGCATTCTCGCCGCTAGTGGCAGCGTATACTCTTGCGGCACGAAATCCAACCGCAGTTAATGAATTTCCGGTTGTGTTTGTATACGCAGCCCCATCACCAACCACTGTGTTTTGACCTCCAGTAGTAAAATACAGAGTTTGCGATCCGATGGCTATATTGGTGTTTTGTGCAGTGTTTGAATAAAGGGCTTGGTACCCAATAGCAACGTTATTAGAACCTGAAGAGGTGGAAGCCAAGGCATCTCTGCCAATTGCTATATTGCTTGCTCCATTGCTAACACTGCTAAGACTTAGAGGACCAATTCCAACGTTATTAGAACCAGAAATACCGGTTCCACTCCCACGCATTGCCGATGAGCCTAGTGCAGTGTTGTAAGTCCCAGATGTTTGGTTATATAGGGACTGATAACCAACAGTAGTATTATTAATTCCCGTATTAACAGAAGCGGCTTCAAATCCAAGAGCTGTTAAAAATGGTGTTGCAGAGTTTGTTATGCCTGTTAAACCAGCAGCGGCCCAACTCATCACACCAGCTGTGGTAGACGTAAGAGCCTGACCATTTACTGTAGGTGTTGTAGTTGGCAATGTGTAACTTTGTATGCCTGCTACACCTGGAGCACTTATACTAACTGATCCCGAGGTGTCGCCTTGTAAAACAATTGCGCTCATATTTTTCCTTGTTTATAGTACAACCCAACGAGATCCTGCAGCTACAGTAACCGTTACACCACTAGATATAGTCATAGGCCCTGCTGAATGCGCGCTGTAACCTACTGGAATAGTATAGCTTGTAGCAATTGTTTTGCTATTTACCATTATACCATTAGTGGCAATTACCGTGGTGCTTTGACCACCATCGGTAATGCCGTAACCACTAAGTGTAGTAGGTTTATTTACTAAATCTGTAAAACTACCAGTTAGTGCCACTGTGGCTTGTGCAACCCCTGCAATTTGTAAGTTCCAAACGCTGCCGTCCCACTTCCAAGTTTTGTTACCGTAAGTATAGGTTTGATTTAGGGTGGGATTTATGGGAAAATTCATGTGTGCTCCTTATCTAGCGCGAGCGTATTTTAGGGGTGATTCAGCAAAGGCTGCAAAGATGTAAGTATTAGCTGACAAGTTAAAGTCAGTAAATGTATTACGTAATTTAAATCCATTTGACAGAAAATCTAGCAATGTAAAATTAGTGCCAATGGTTGTATTATTAGCCTGAAGTGATTCACCAATAACATTGTAAGTATTTCTTGCTGAATCTAAAATACGCCAATCGGCGGCATTTGTAATATTTTTTATTAACACGTAAGCAGGTCTAAATCCACAATATACAAACGTGCCATCAGCAGCACCATTACCCACATAGCTACCAAACTTACTATAACCCGGTACTTCTGCCCAACAATAGGCAACGTAAGTGCCCCCACTAGTATTAAGTGCTCCATCATTGCCAATTGAAAATACAGTGCTAGTAGGTGCTGTACTATTCCAAAATGTTGCTGCAGTTTGTGCTAAATCTGTTGTATCAAGTGTTACAAACTTAGTTGCAGTTATGTCATTATGATAAACAATCCATGCGCGAACTGTATTTCGTTGTTTAACAATCATAAATTTTGGTGCAATACCAAGACCATGCCCCACAGTAGAATTAGCACCATTACCTGTATAAGTTACCACACTAAATCCTGCTTGAGGATTAGCACTTATTGTACTAGTAATTGATCCGACAGTGTTAGTTACTGCCGTTCCGCCACCAGCCCAATTCCACCCAACGTATGTAAACGAACTTCCGTTGAGTTGATTAGAGTTGTCGCTTATAGTAAATCCAAAATTGGTCGCGGTGATATTTGCGTTATAAGTAGATTCAGCCGCTTGTGAAGGTAAATCAAGAAGTTTAGTATATCCACGAACACTGTCGATTAAATCGTGTTGGTGTGTCCCTGAAGTTCTTGCTTGTAACCAGACCATTCCGCCGTTAGTAGCAGCGTCAATACCAGTAGCAATAACATTATATGCGCTAGTACCCGGATAAGTAGCGATACCAAAATATTTGCCGGGCAACTTACCTGCCCCAGACTCCGGCAAATTTTGTGTGCATAGTGCTTTGTATCCGCTGGGTGCGGTGTAGGAGAAGGGGCGTTGACCAAAATTAGCGGTTGTTACGTATCCAGAATCATAAGCAACTGCCATTGGAATAACAGTTTTACCATAAGCTGCAGAACTTGTCCAAGTTATTGTACCTTGACTAACTCCGTTAATATAAAAAACTATGGTTCCTGCATCTATATCAACAGCAATACCAACTATTGTGCCTGATGGATGAGCTGTTGATGTGTAGGTAACTCTAGCATTATAGTCAATCTGATATTTGTTATCATCACAAAGCAAAACTGAACCAGCAGCTGCGTTTGCATCTTGAGGATTACCAGAACTAAAGTTTATGGTCGGTACCATTATACCAAAAAAGGTATTCTGACCACCAGATATGTATTCCCAGTACCATTTGCCTGTTGTAATACCTATTGTTCCACCAATAGCATTCCAATTTGAAGTGGAGTTTGTAGCTACTAAATTGCCGTTAGAGTATGCTACAGTTCCAATTGGTTTAATTAATGGATTTAGTGTACAATAATTACCACGCACCTCACCACCCGCACCAGTATCCACACCGTAGTTGGTAGGTGAGTCTACTAGGCTATCATTGTCTACTCCAGCACTAACTGAAAAATTATAAGGTGTAAAGTTATTTCCATTGCCTGATAGGTCTTTGCCTAGTGTAACGGCAGTGGTATTTGAATTATCTGCAAAATTTAGATAGAATCCATTGGTACCATAACTGCCAGTATACTGTAGTGGAGTCCAGACCTTGGTGCTAGGTTCAACATATCCAAAACTGGCTGGTGTTAGTTGTTGACCATCAATGAAATTTAGCTCGGTCATGTAAACATTAGCATAACTAGCACCAAATGTATTATTTGATCCTATAACATGAGCTTGCGCTTGGTTGGCTAATAAATCTTGATTTTGTGAGGGGTACACTACGGCTGAAAATGATGTTACTTGAGCACCGTTAACATATAATTTTGCTCGATCAGTACTACTTGATTGTGTACTATCAATTGCTAAGATAACATGATACCACGCGGAAAAATCTCGGTATACAGCAGTGGTAATAAAATGTAGTTGATATCCACCTGAATAGGAATATACTCTAATAGTATCGTCAGTGACAAATCTGATTACAAATCCATCAAAACTATTTGTAACAAACAGCTCGTCATTACCACCAGACTTTACTCGTTTTACCCACGCACTCCATGTCCAAGTTTTACGATTACCAGCACTACTAGGAGTGCGACTCAAATAAGCACTGTCAGCACTGTTAAATCTCAAACTGCGAGCAATCTGATAGTCTGGTGTGGCAAATAACCTTGGTGCCGTCGGCGCTAACACACCACTACTCAAAAAAGTGTGTACAATATGTCCATTGCTGTAGTTTAGGGTGCCGCCGGTAAAATATTGAACGTTGCCGGGATACCTGATGACTACAATGCCTGAGCCGCCAGTTGCGCCAGTGCCAAATCCGGGATACCCGCCTCCACCTCCACCTCCACCTCCACCTGTGTTGGTAGTTCCATTCGTAGCATTAACAGAATTGCTGTCTTTACCACCAGTGCCGCCCCCGCCGACCCCGCCGACACAACCAATTTGACCGTTGTTTCCACCGCCACCGCCACCGCCAGCGTAAACCGCCCTAGTGCCGGTAATATCTGACGCAATACCCGCTCCGCCAATACCAGAGCCTATTGCTTGAGTTTCTGGCAAACCAACCGTTCCAGCACCTCCGCCACCACTTCCGCAATAATAATTTGGAGAACCGCTACTTACACCAGCCCCAGCATTACCCTGACCCGAAGTGCCTGATCCGCCAGCGCCACTATCATAATTTGCACCGCCGCCAGAACCACCTGCCGCACCAGAATTTACACCACTACCTGCTGATGATCCCCCGCCGCCGCCGCCGATTGCAATGATTCGGCCTGTTGATGCTCCAGATGACGCGGCATCAAAAACAGAAGCATTTCCATTAACGCCTCGATTGGCAATTAAAGTAGAACCTGCGCCGCCACTACCAACCGTCACATAATAAGAAGAACCAGTTGTTATTCCAGCATATCCTTGAAGTAAACCACCAGCACCACCCCCGCCGCCACCGATACTGCCACCGCCTCCACCACCAGCAACTACCAAGTATTCTACTACAGTGGGCGGAGTACCCTCCCAGTCTAAATTCTTAATTGCCTGATTTACCTGGCTTAGGGTCCAGATTCCACTGTATTTGGGCATGGATTACTCCTGTGTAGGCATTGTAAATTCTTGCCAACTAGTAGTTGATTCATCCCACTGATACATTTTACCATCTGTGGGTTGCGGTTGAGGTGCTTGCCAAAGGCAAGTTTCCTCATCTAGTACCCAACTTGCATAAGGTTTTGGCGGAATAAATGCATCACGTTGAGCATCATAAGTATAACCAATACCTGCGTAATTTTTTCTGAGCGGTGTAGCGCCCTGAGAATGCTTACCGCCCTGTGTATTATAACTGGTTTGAATCCACGTTTGTGGATCGCCCCAGTTTCCAGTATTAAGTGTTTCTTGATCAATTACAATAACTTGCGTTACCACGCCAGCTTCAACTTTTGCAAAATGTGCCATTTTAAATTTCCTATTAAAAGGTTACAGAACCGGAACTAGTCCAGATATAAATCTGATAACCACCAATATAACGAATTTGTGGATTGCCTGTGGTACTGACTGGAGGCGCTAAGTTTTGTGGATAACGAATGATAACTATACCACTACCGCCATTGCCACCAGTTCCTCCTTGTGTTCCATTATCACCACCACCACCACCACCACCACCTGTGTTTGCTAGACCATTATTAGCAGTTGTATTAGATGTTGTTCCGTTGCCACCACCAGCAGCACCTAAACCACCTGACCATCCAGTTGAATAAGTTGTACCACCGCCACCACCACCTCCAGCATATTGAATTGGTAAGCCAGAAATAGAAGAAACAATACCTGTACCACCATTACCAGCAGTTGCTGTTGTAACTACAGTGCCGACGCTACCGGACCCACCACCGCCTCCACCAGCGGTAGTTGTACCAAGGGTTGTGCCACCAGCTGCCCCGTTAAATCCTTGTCCAGAAATGCCTGAACCCCCTGAGCCATTTTGATAAGCCCCGCCACCACCACTTCCACCAGTTCCGCCTGAAGAACCAAAACCTGCACCATAACCACCACCAGTTGTAATGATTGAACTAAATACAGAGTTAGATCCTTGCACCCCATTAGCACCTGTACCAGCAACACCACCAGAACCACCAGCACCAATAATTATAGTTAAAGATGTACCTGTGGTAACAGCAAAACCAGCGGCCTGTAATAAACCACCTGCACCACCACCACCTGCAGTTCTTGCACCACCACCGCCACCGCCAGCTACTACCAAATACTCAATAGTTGCAGTCTTTTGATCCCGCATAGGATTAAAGTTTGTGCTTAAAAAACCTCCTAAATATTGACTCATCTTAAAATCCTTAGAAGGTTATTGTGCCGCTACCCGTGTATGTGTACACACGGTTTTTGTATCCTAAGCCGGTTGCAAATGGACTGGCTTGGTTCCATGCTGGGGTGCCTGTCACTGTCGTTGTATAAGCATTCACGGAGCCATCTGCCAAATAAGCACCCGACACCGTGTTAAGCAAACACTGGGTATTAGTGATAGCCGTTAACGGTGCGGTAGGCGTTATAAAATTTGATGTATAAACAGCAGTGCCTTTTACAACACGAAAATTTGAAATATAACCATTTAACGAACTTGATCCTACACCGTTTGTATCAGCACCTATCAATGGTCTATTAGAAGAATTAGTATAATTAGTAGTGTCTACATATGTTGACCCAACTTGGGATCCGTTTAAAAACATTTTTGTGCTTGTTCCGGATCTTGCTACAGCAATTTGATACCAAGTGTTTGCAGAAAGGCTTGGACCGCTAATTCTTGCGTTGCCAGTTACATAATATTCTAAAACAGAGCCATTCCAATATATAACTGGAGTATCTGCCGATGAAGCCCCACTAGGTCTCCCGTCATAAAAAAACTTAGCGCCGCTTACTGAATTCAAATAAACAAAAAATTCAATTGTAAAATCGCCAGTGCCAAAAGCAAATCCGGATTGATTATTGTAATTAAGAGCGGATGACCCATTAAAGTAAATACTCCCCGACCCGCTGGTGCTAACCACAGGGCTACCGGTGGTTGCGGCTGCACCAGCATAGATATCTGGGTAACTTAGGATAACAATGCCGCTACCACCTGCACCGCCAGCACCGCTACCGCCTGCTCCACCACCGCCGCCACCGCCAGTATTTGTACTGCCAGCAGTTCCTGCTGCACTTGCAACGCTGGCACCTGCTCCACCACCACCTACTCCACCTGTACCAGGTGTACTTGTATTAGGATAGGTGCCACCACCACCTCCACCAGCATACACAGTAGCAGTACCACTAATTACGCTAGCAATACCAGCACCACCATTACCAGCAATATTAATTATTGGAGCATTAAGTCCCTGAGTACCAGCACCGCCGCCGCCACCAGCTTGACCGCCACTACCGCCACCTAAACCATTGCCACCAGTATTGCCTTGACCGGCAGTACCTTGACCACCTATAGTTGTAGCACCAGCGCTACCAGCAGGCGCAGCACCGCCGCCGCCTCCAGTACCACCACTACCCCCGGCAGTATTATTGCCGCCACCATAACCGCCGCCTGTGGCAATAATATTACCAAACGCACTATTAACACCAACAGTGCCATTACCACCAGTACCACCAGGACCACCAGTGCCCACAGTTACTGTATAAGAAGTGCCAGTAATAATGGGAACAGATCCTTGAAGTAATCCGCCACCGCCACCAGCACCACCACTATTATTTCCACCACCCCCACCACCCGCAACTACTAGGTAGTCTACTGCTGGGGTTGGATTGACTGGGACAGTAAATGGTACGTTAGCAATCCCTGCGGATGTTGTAACGGAACCTGTGTTGGTAATGGATAATGAATTGCCAGAGTTGTCAATAATTGTTGCGCTTTGCAACGTCAACAACGCTGTGTTTGTGATTGCAGTTAACGGGGAAGTTGGCGGTGTAAAATTGCTTGTGTAAACAGCAGTGCCTTTGACAACCCTGAAATTAGAAATCAAACCAGGAAAATATCTAAATGCTGATGCGTATCTGGCCCCAATTGTAATTGGAGATGAAGAGCCGTTGTTTAACGTAGTGGCTGTGCCTCCTGCATTAACCAAATTGCCATTGACGTAACAATATAAATAACCGCCATTCCTCACATACGCAATATGATACCAAGTCCAAGGCGAGATTGTTGGGGAAAGACCGACATTGCCAACCAAATCGGTTTGAAAACGAAATACGCCTTCTTGAATAGTCAAACAAGGGGCGTCGTTGCTCCCGCTTCGCATATCAAAAACAAATGTGTAGTCAGATGCAGTAACAGAAACAACCGATGGATTTACCCAACACTCAATTGTAAAATTGCCTGTACCAAGCCCAAGGGCGGTTGTTGAGGCAACGCTCAGGTATTGCGAAGATCCATTGAAAGATCCAATGTAAGAGGATAGTGGCAAAACGCCCAAGCCAGTGTTCCACGCCTTCTGCTGGACGCCCTGCAATTGTTGCTTTAAGGTAAAAATTCCTCTAGGCATATATCACCTTAAAAAGTTATTGTGCCACTGGCCACAAACACATAAACGCGCCAGCTTCCTGCGACATAAGTTTGTGGGCTGCCAGTGGTTGATACGGCTAAGGCTAGATAACTTGGATAACGGATGACTACAATGCCGCTGCCGCCTGCACTACCTGCGTAAACACCATTGCCAGCACCTCCGCCGCCTCCACCAGTATTTGCTGTTCCAGTAGTTCCACTAACAAGACCATTGCTTATACCGCCATTGCCACCGCCGCCTGCCCCAAGTCCTACAGTTCCGCTAGTGGTCCAGGCAGCGCCACCACCACCACCTGCATACTGAACCGGTGTTCCTGTAATATTAGATACTATGCCAGTACCACCATTACCGCCGTTAGATGTATTACCCCCGCCGCCGGCGCTGCCAGCGCCACCACCACCACCATTATAAGTGGTACTAGTTACTCCACCGCCGCTATTTCCTTGTCCTGCGGTGCCTGCAGCGCCTGAATAGTTTCCGGATCCACCGCCGCCGCTACCTCCACTATTTGCACCGCCTACATCGCCGCCCCCGGCGCCGCCACCTATGGTTGTGATATTTCCAAAAACACTATTACCGCCATTAGTTGCTGATACAGAAGCATAAACACCTGCTGCACCACCATTTCCACCGGCACCGATAGTAACAGTGATACTTGAACCAATAGTAATAGGATAACCGGAACCGGTTAATAATCCTCCAGCCCCGCCACCTTGCCCTCTCGCTCCGGCTGCGGTACCAGATCCGCCACCACCACCAGCAACTACTAAATACTCTACTGTGGTTACCGGACCGTTTAGACCAGTTACCTGACCGTTAGATAAAAAATTGCCACTATACTTAATGGACATAATAGCCCCTATTAAGTAATAGACTCGTAAGTAGCCACTAATTCTAGTCCGTTTGCTACACCGCTAGTAACTACCACACTTTGTGCATCGTTAACGTAAAAGCTAGTAGTTTTATCTACGATGATTAACGAGGCATTTACTGGAACAGATACTTGATAGCATAGTCTATATGCTGTTCCACTGCCGGCAGTACCACTATTTATACTCACAGTAATTGCAGCAGCAATACTGCCCACATTAGTAGCAGTAATACTGTCGATTTTATTTACCACGTTAGTGGTGGGCGTTAAACCTGTCCATGTAGTAGCACTGGTAGTGCTAGGAATAAGATAAACTGTATTACCACGAATATCGGTTACGCCTACTATATTTGGTGTTGCCATTGTTTATCCTTAAAATCCAAAAATCATTGACATAGCAATAGCTTTACCAGTTGACGCATAACTTGGAGTTGTCCAAGTTGGTGCGCTACTACCATTTGATTGTAAAAATTGTCCGCTAGTTCCCGCTGCAGTAAAACTGGTAGTATTTGCTGCGGTTTGATAGGGAATCTGTCCTGCTAAACCGCCAGTTAACCCTGCTATAGAACCTAACAAGGTATCACCAGTTTGTAGCTCTTGAATTTGTGACCCATTAATAACTAATGAATACCTTGTAGCCATTTTTGTTCCTTATCCAGTAATATAAATACTAGTTGATACACCTAAATTACTTAACACGGTAAAATAACCTTGTGCTACTGAAATAGCTGTGGTTAATCCGGTATTTAATAATATGGGTAGTGTGTTTAAATTATATCTGCTTGCAGGACCCATTTCGATCCACTGCGAACTATCTACGTCTGTGTAGTAAGTATACTCAATACCATTTGTGGTATTAATCCACTTATTACCACTGCTAGGACTACTAGGTGCAGTTGCACCTATAGAAGTAACCGAACCGCTACTGCCTACAGTAAATGCAATTGTTTCTACCAAGTCACCAGCACTAGCTGCACTGGCTAGTGTAATACTAGTACCGTTTGTAGCAGTATAATCACCAGCATTAAGCAATACACCATTTACATAAACTTGAATATAGTTTACTGTGTAAGTAACAGTAAATACTGTTTGACTAGCAGTTGCAGTAAAACTTGTGCGAGTATAAGAGTTAAATCCTCCACCACTACCGCCACTGCCACCAGTACCAGTACTAGCACTAGTAATTCTACCTTTGCTATCTACTGTAATATTAGCGTTGGTATAACTGCCTGCAGTTACACCGCTAGCAGCTAATGTAAGAGCTGTTGAACTACCAGTAGTACCACTTCCGGTAACATCGCCAGTAAATGTAAGCGACCCACTAGGAATACTTACACTGCTTGTACTGACTGCAGTAATTAAACCTTTAGCATTAACAGTAATAACTGGAATTGCACTGCTGCTACCAAAACTGCCCACATTAGTATTTACAGTAGCTAGTGTAGCCGTAATAGCAGTAGTACCACTACCAGTAATATCACCAGTTATGGAGATACTTTGATTGCCAGTAATATATGTACTAGTATCTAGTGACCAGGTATCAGCTGCTGTTTTCTTTAAAAATCCACTAGTTCCAGCTAATGCAGCAATTGCTGTTAAGTCGGCATCTAGTGGTTGTTTACCAGCCAGTGATGTAGTAATAGTAGTAGAAAAACTAGCATCGTTACCCAAAGCAGTGGCTAATTCTTGTAGGGTATCCAATACTGCTGGGGCACTACCAACTAAATTACTAATTGCTGTAGTAACATAAGTTTGCGTAGCGTAGCTATTAGGATTAGTACTATTATAAGGTGTATATCCAAGTGCAGTAGTAACTTGTGAACTAGTAATGCTAGTTAAATATCCTGGCCCATTAGTAAGCTGATTTAAGTTAGTTAAATTACCTGCATGCCAAATAATATTACTATTGACTTTAACACCATTATCACTTGGTGCACTAAGTACAATAATATCATCAGTGTCATTTGTTACTGCAATGGTTAAGGTTTGCGCTTCACCAACAGCCGTTAGTTTAATACTTGCTGTATCACCGCTACCGCCAAATGCATTATCAGGAAACTTAATACCATTAGTAGCACCAGCAGCTACTACTACCTGTCCAGTAAATGTAGCACCAGTAAGATTAGCTGGAGTATACCCAAGTGCAGTAGTAACTTGTGAACTTGTAATGTTAGTTAAGTATCCGCTAGGATTAGTAGCATTATAAGGTGTAAATCCAAGTGCGGTAGTAACTTGTGAACTTGTAATGCCTGTTAAGTATCCACTGGGATTAGTAGCATTATAAGGTGTAAATCCCAGCGCAGTAGTAATCTGTGAACTAGTAATACTGCTTAAGTATCCGTTTGGATTAGTAGCATTATAAGGTGTAAATCCCAGCGCAGTAGTAATTTGACCACTAGTAATACCGGTTAAATAAGTATTAGTATCCAGTGTCCAAGTATCTGCCGCAGTTTTCTTTAAGAATCCGCTACTGCCGCTTAATGCAGCAATTGCAGTTAAATCAGCGTCAAGTGGTTGTTTACCTGCTAATGCAGTAGTAATTGTAGCAGCATAATTAGCATCATTGCCTAATGCTGCTGAAAGTTCTTGTAATGTATCTAGAGCGGCAGGAGCAGCACCTACTATATTGCTAATAGCTGTAGTAACGTAACTTTGTGTAGCGTAGTTACTGGAATTAGTAGCACCATTATAGGGAGTATAACCTAGTGCAGTAATAACTTGCGTACCAGTAATACTGCTTAAATATCCAGCAGGATTAGTAGCATTATA
>Ga0114975_10000835_pt1 | contig 22530 bp, 21 predicted proteins | sample S_130626_EF_Meta_FD_87031 | JGI IMG/M metagenome (GOLD analysis project Ga0114975, IMG submission 87031) | Freshwater microbial communities from Lake Simoncouche, Canada to study carbon cycling - S_130626_EF_MetaG | ecosystem: Environmental > Aquatic > Freshwater > Lake | place: Lake...
AATGGTTGTGCGACCCCCCATCTTTGCGCTAGCGGCACTGTCAATCGGGGCTGTCGTCAGCACGGCGTCGACGGATTTTGGCCCGGCGGCGCTGCTTGATCGGTTTGGACAAATCGAGCCCGTCGTCCTGCTCGCGGCGTCCTCGTATCGATACGGCGGAAAGGAACACCGGCTCGACGAATCACTCAGCGAAGTCGCGCGGGGTTTGCCTACGGTCACCACTCTCATCGTCTTGGGGGCAACCGACTCGCACACCGCGTGGGAGGAGTGGCTTGCCCCGCACCGGGGAGCCGAGTTCACGACCGTGCCACTACCGTTTGACCATCCCGGATTCATTTTGTATTCGAGTGGTACCACGGGTCGCCCGAAGTGCATTGTCCACTCGGCCGCTGGCGTTCTGCTCAAAGTTCTCAGCGAGCAGGGCTACCACCTTGATGTGCGCGCCGGGGACACGGTGCTGTACGCGACGACGTGCGGCTGGATGATGTGGAACTGGTTGCTGTGTGGACTCGGGCGGGGGGCGACGATTGTGCTCGTGGACGGCAGCCCCGGCTACCCCGATATCAGTCGATTGTGGTCTGTCGCCCACGACGAACGCCTGACGTTCCTTGGCGTTTCCGCGGCTCTCATCGATGCGTGGCGACGTGCTGAAATCAAACCGCGCCAACTCTATGAACTCGAATCTTTGCGGACAATTGCGTCGACCGGGTCCCCCCTTGCGCCGTCGGGATATGACTGGGTGGCGAGCGCCGTTTCCCCCGATGTCGTCGTCGCTTCAATTGCCGGCGGCACCGACCTCTGCGGGTGTTTGGTGTTGGGGGTTGACACCGAACCGGTTGTTCGGGGAGAAATTCAGGGTCCCGCGCTGGGGCTCGATGTCACCGTTCTGCGGTCGGACGGGTCAGAGGCCGAAATCGGCGAGGAGGGTGAGCTGGTGTGCCGAACGCCGTTCCCCACCGTGCCGCTTAAGTTTTGGGGTGACGACGACGGTTCACGCCGGCACGCCGCATATTTTGACCGTTACCCGGGACTGTGGGCACACGGTGACTACGCGCGGCGAACACCCTCGGGCGGATTTGAGATTCTTGGGCGTCTCGACGCGACGCTCAACGTCAAGGGCGTCCGCATCGGAACCGCTGAGATTTATCGGGTCGTTCTCTCTCTTCCCGGTGTAGCCGAGGCGATGGCAATCGAACAGCCCGACGGTGACGACACGCAAATCGTTCTATTTGTTGTCCTGGACGGCGTCCTCGACGAAGCTCTCGATGCCGCAATTCGCTCGGCACTGAAAACTCAGGCAAGCCCGCGGCACGTTCCGGGTGTCATCGTCCAAACCCCGGAACTTCCCCGAACCCGCAGCGGGAAGATGACCGAACTCGCGGTTGCGGACATCGTGACGGGTCGAACCGAGCGAGACACTTCGTCACTGGCCAACCCGGAATGCCTTGAGTGGTTCCGCACGTGGGCCGTGGAATCTAGGTCGGCGTAACCTCTAAGGGTCCCGTCGTTCCCCGAATGACGAGCGTCGCTGAAACCTGCTCTCGTTGGGCGGGTGCTGAACGGTCGTTGATGCGGCGCAGAATCTGCTGAGCCGCCAGCCGACCCAGGTCGGCGAGTGGTTGCGCGATGGTGGTGAGATTTACCCGACGCATTCCACCGATGCTGATCCCGTCATATCCAATGACCGAGATGTCCTCGGGGACGCGAAGGTTAGCGTTCTCAATCGCCGCGATTGCCCCCATCGCCGCGACGTCGTTTGCAACAAAAATGGCCGTCGGGTTGAGCGCGAGCGCGGCATGCACCGCTGCATACCCCGTCGCATCGGTCAGGCCTCCGGGAACAACGTGAATCTGCTCGGCCAGCCCGTGCTGCGTCATGGCCTGACGGTATCCCTCGGCACGCGCGTCGGAAACCGGGTTGTCGCCGCCACTGAGATGGACAATCCGCGAATGGCCCAACCCGACCAAGTGGTCGACGGCCATGCGCGCGCCAGCAATGTCGTCGTTGGACACGGTGTCCATAGTCGGGGCGGTGATGTCGTCTCGTGTCACGATCACCGTCGGCACCTCGGCGGCTATCGCCCTGAGGGCTTCGGCGGGCAGTCGATGGGCGATGAGGATGAGCCCCTCGACCTGGAACTGCAGGAGCATGTCAATCTCGGTTTGTTCCAGCGCGGGGTCGACGCCTCCCGAAATGAGCATCGTGCTGAAACCGTGCTGTCTGACTTCGGTTTGGACGCCGTCGAGAATTTCGGCGAAGACCGGATTGTGGAGGTCAAGAATGAGAACGCCTATGGTGTGACTTCGGCGAACGACAAGACTCCTTGCGGCAGCGTTCGGTCGGTACCCCAGCTCGGACGCGGCGTCCACGATTCGTTGTCGACTCGCGTCGCTGACTTTGGGGGAACCCGACAGTGCGAGGGACACCAGGGACTTTGACACACCCGCCAGCGTGGCGACATCATGGATGGTCGGGCGTGAGTGTGCCATTGGCCTAGTTGACGTCTGCGACGCGTACCGCGGTCCCCGACTCAACCGATTGTTCGCAGGCGATAGCGATCCGCAGGCTTTCCAGTGCGGATGCGGGTGGGCAGGGATTCGCAATTTCTCCGCGCGCGAACGACACGAACGATTGCGTCTCGTTTCGGAACGCTTCGCGGAACCGATCAACGAACCCGACGTAGGGCTGCGAATTGAGGGCAAGGTCTGCCTCGATGGGTCTCAGCGGCGTTCGCGAATTGAGGCCCGCCGAGATTGAATCTTTCGACCCAAACGCCTCCAGTCGAACGTCGTGACCCAAAGCGTCATGCCGCGTTCCTGAAATCACAACCTGCACACCACTTGTCGTGACGGCAATTACGGCACACACATCGGCATCGTCGAAGTCGGCGTAATCGAAGTGTTCCCGCACAGATTTCGTCGCAAATACCGATTCCACTTCACTGCCGGTCAACCAGCGGACGAGGTCGAAATCGTGAACCAGCATGTCGCGGAAAATTCCGCCACTTCCGGCGATGAACTCGCGAGGGCTGGGTGTGTGATCGTGGGCGGTCATGGTGAGCGAATACAGGGTGCCGATGTCGCCCGAATCGATGGTGTCGAACACCGAGCGGATGGAATCATCAAATCGTCTCTGAAATCCGATCTGCAATGCTGAGCCGTGTGCCTTCGCTTTCGCGATGACATCGTTTGTCGCGGCGAGCGTCAGGGCGATCGGTTTTTCGCAGAGCACCGGTATGCCATAGGGGAGGACCTCGGCCAAGACCTTTTCGTGGGCATCCGTCCCGACGGCCACAACGACCGCGTCAACCACAGAGCTCGGGGCCGATTCCCACGGAACCGCGGTGGCACCGAATTGTTCCGCGACGTCCCGTGCGCGTTGGTCGTTTCGATTAGTGATGAGGACTTCGCTCACACGCGAATCGGCAACCAAGTCTTCGACTCGGATGGACCCCATGCGACCGGCTCCGGCAACGAGAACTTTCACGGCTCAACCCCTTCGTGGGCGCAAATCTTGCGGTTTGGACTTTTAGTCTGCCATAATCGTTGGAGCGTTCCAACGAAAGGTTTCCCGTGTCGGATTTTCTGTCCCGCGTTGCGTCAGCCCCGATTTCCTGGGGAATTTGTGAAGTGCCCGGTTGGGGCGCGATGTTGCCTAAACAACGTGTTCTCACCGAGATGGTCGAGCTGGGCTTCACGGCGACCGAACTGGGCGCAGACGGATTTCTCCCCAGTGACCCGGATGAACTCAACGCTGATCTCAAGCCGTTTGGAATGACTCTGCTCGGCGGGTTTACCCCGGTCGTGCTGCACGACGCATCGCAGCGCGCGGCGACTATCGCCAGCGCGACGGCAACCGCACAGTTTTTCCAGAAAACTGGCGCAACAAAATTTGTGTCGTCGGTCGTGCAGGACATGGACTGGTCATTCCCCCGCGAGCTGTCGACGGAAGAAAAGCGTCACATGGCCGAGATGCTCGGCGTCATCGATGACATTTGCGGCGAGTACGGGCTCGAACAGGTTCTCCACCCTCACGTCCAAACGCTTGTCGAGACGAAGGACGACATCTCGCGAGTTCTCGACACGTGTGACGTGCACTTCTGCCTCGACACAGGCCACATGGCGTTTGGTGGCCAGGATCCGGTCGAATTTGCCAAGACCGCGATGGATCGAGTCGGCCACGTTCACCTGAAAGACATCCGAATGGATCTGGTCCCCGCCGTGCTGCGCCGCGAAGTGTCACTCATGGCGGCCACTCAAGCGGGCGTTTTCACCAATCTCGGTGCGGGCGACGTCGACATTCTGGGCGTTGTGCAAACTCTCGAATCGGCCGGTTACCGCGGGTGGTACGTCATCGAACAAGACACCGCAATCACGGGCGGATTCCCTGCCGAGGGAGAAGGGCCGGCCCTGCAGGTCTCCGCTTCCCTGGCGTATCTCACCGACGTTGTCGCACCGACGCTCGGATAATCATCATGGCTCCTCTCGATGTCCTCAGTGTCGGCCGTATCAGTGTCGACCTTTACGCACTCGAACCGAATGTGGGATTCGACGGGCAGCAGAGTTTTCAGAAATCGGTAGGAGGCAGCCCGACCAATGTTGCCGTCGCAGCTGCTCAGGTTGGGCTGAATGTCGCGTTGGCGACGAAGGTTGGTGATGACGCATTTGCTGCCTATGTCCGCGACCGTCTCCGCTCGTGGGGAGTCAACACGGAATTTGTTGGAACCAGTGACGGCGCCCAAACGCCGTTAGCGTTGGCCGCCCTCACACCGCCGGAAAGTCCGACCGTTATTTTCTATCGCGGACCGGCGGCTCCGGACACGACGCTGACGGTTGCCGATGTTCCAGCGGACGTTGTGCACGATGCCCACATTCTCTGGATCAGCCAGGGCTCGTTGGCTCAAGGGTCGACGGCAAATACTTGCCTCGCGTGGATGGAAATGCGCTCACGCGAGCGCCACACCATCCTCGACCTCGACTACCGACCGTCTCTCTGGAACAGCGTCGAAGACGCCCGGGACATGGCCGCGCGCGCCATCGCGTTAGCGACTGTCGTCGTCGGAAATCGAGAAGAGTGCGAAATCGCACTGGGAACGAGCGATCCCGACGAAGCCGCCGATGCGCTGCTCAAAGCCGGGGTGCGGCTCGCGATCATCAAGCTCGGTGCCGACGGCGCACTGTTCGCAACCGCAACGGAGCGAGTTCGAATCCCCGCCATTCCCGTCGACGTGGTGTGCGGTCTTGGTGCGGGTGATGCCTTCGGGGGATCCCTGTGCCTTGGACTGCTCAACAGCTGGAGCCTTGAGCGCATCGGCCTCTATGCGAATGCCGCCGGGGCCCTCGTTTCCACCCGCCTCACGTGCGCCGATGCGATGCCCAGTGTGAGCGAACTCACCGCGATGGTCGGAGAAGCCGCATGACGTTGGACCGCACGCAATACAAAGCGCTCATCGATGCGCGGATATTTGAACCTCAATCCCTCATCGACGCTCTGGTGTCGAGGCGTCGACGAACAATCGCGGGAAACGATGGACAACTCATCATCCTGGCCGCCGATCACACCGCGCGGGGCAAGATTTCGCTCGGCAAAAACCCTCTCGCGATGGCCGATCGGTACACGCTGATTGACCGACTCGTCCGCTGTCTCGCAATGCCACAGGTGGACGGGGTGCTGGCCAGTGCGGACATCCTCGAGGAACTGGCGTGGCTCGGTGCGCTCGACGGCAAACTCGCGATCGGCACAATGAACCGCGGAGGAATAATCGGTGCAACCTGGGAGCTCGACGACCGAGTGACCGCATACGACGCCGACCACATCGAATCGATTGGCCTCGACGGCGGAAAGACACTCATCCGAATCGATTACTCCGACAGCAGTGTCGCTCGAACAATCGAAACGGTTGCGCGGTTGACGACCGAATTGGCCGATCGCCGACTCATGGCGATGATTGAGCCACTGCCGTACACAAAGGACGGCAACGGCAAAGCCGTTCTCGACACATCCGATGAAGCCCTCATCAAGGTGGTTGCGATTGCATCCGGCCTTGGTGCTTCCTCGGCGTATTCGTGGCTCAAGATTCCCGCGAGTTCGCGAATGTCGGAAATTGCCGGCGCAACGACGCTGCCCATTCTCATGCTGGGTGGCGAACCAAGTGAAAGCCCCGACGACATTTTCGCGCTGTGGAAAGAGTCCATGAGCGAACCCAACGTTCGTGGAGTGGTGGCCGGTCGCACCGTCCTCTACCCCAACGATGCAGACCCCGAAGGCGCGGTGTTGCGGGCTGCCGCTGCCGTTCGCCCTGACGATTCCACCAAGAGAAAAGGTACGTCATGACCTGGTTTTACCCCGCGGGAACGTTGACGAACGGCGATGCCGATGTTCACGTCACACCGGAAAATGCCGGATGGGCTTACAGCGGGCTGCGGGTCTACACCCTGACCACTGGCTCAACGGTGTCGGTCACCCTCGACGGAGAAGAAGGTGTTCTTGTTCCCCTGTCGGCCGAGAACGTCAGCATCACCGTCGACGGAGCGCCCTTCACACTGACGGGTCGGCGCGGAGTATTTGCAGCGGTGTCTGATTGGGTGTACATCCCCGTCGGGTCACCCGTCACCATGTCGGGGGAATCGGGCGAAATCGCTCTCTGTACCGCGCGTGCTTCGGAAGTCTTCCCCGTTCAACACATTGCCGCGGTCGACGTGCCCGTCGAAGTGCGTGGATCCGGAAAATCCACCAGACAAGTGACGAACATTGCGACTCCGACATCGTTCACCGATGCCCATCGAATCAACGTGTGCGAAGTCATCACCCCGGGTGGAAACCTGTCTTCATGGCCCCCGCACCGCCACGATGGAATCGGCGATTGCCCGACGGCAAACGAAGAAATTTACTATTTCCGCATAGGCCGTGGCGACAGTCCGCACGGCGACCCCTCGGGTCAGGGGCTGTTCCACTTGTACACCGTCGACGGTTCCGTCGATGACACCGTCACAATTCACGACGGTGACGTCTACAACGTGCCCCAGGGCTACCACGGGCCAACAGTTGCCCCGCCGGAATACCCGATGTACTTTCTCAATGTGCTCGCTGGCCCCGCCGCAGAACGTACGATGGCATTTTGCGACGACCCCGAGCACCACTGGATTCGCGAAACGTGGAACACCCAAACCCAAGACCCCCGGTTGCCGTTGACCACGGCAGCGGGACGCAGAGAAAAGAGCACGTCATGAATCGACGCATCGGAGTAGCCGTTTTAGGCCTTGGCTGGATGGGACAGGCGCACAGTCGCTCGATGCTCCGCATCCCCTCGCTCTTTCCGAACAGATCCTTCGATCCCGAACTCGTTGTCTGCGCAGACACCGAGGAAGAGCGACGCGATCGTGCGGTGAACGACTTCGGCTTCCAGCGCGCCGTCGCCGACTGGCGCGAAGCGGTCGAATCGGATGACGTCGATGTCGTGTGGGTCACCGCCCCCAACATGCTCCACGTCCCCATGATCAAGGCAGCCTGTGCTGCGGGTAAAGCGGTTTTCAGTGAAAAGCCGATTGGCGGCAAGCCCGAACACACCGTCGCCGCGTACGAGGCTGCGAAGGCCGCGGGGGTTCGCACCGGAGTCGGATACAACTACCTGTGGGCTCCGCTCGTTCTGCACGCACGCGAACTAATCGCGTCGGGCGCACTCGGGGAAATCACCCACTACCGTGGCCGTTTCGTTTCGATGTACGGCAGTGACGAGTTAGGGCTGCTGACCTGGCGATTCATTCTCGATCAAGCTGGCTACGGCGTCACGAGTGACATTCTCAGCCACTCGGTGTCGATGGCGCAGTTCCTCATCGGCGACATCACGAGCGTTGTGGGAATGCAAAACACCACCATCCCGCAGCGACCGCTCCCCACCGGCGCAGCGAGCCATTACGGTCGCGGCCGACCCGAGGACCCGAAGGGCGACGTCGAAAACGAAGACTTCGCCTCGATGCTCTGCACGTTTGAAAACGGCGCGACGGGAACTTTCGAGGTCAGTCGCACGATGGTCGGTCCGGAAAGCCAAAACGCGTTCGAGGTTTACGGCACAAAGGGTTCCATCGGTTGGAACCTCGAACGAATGAACGAGTTGCAGTATTACAAACTCACCGAAGACCCCAGCTCGGGATACACGACCATCTTCGGCGGCGAACGCTTCCCCTTCCACGGGGTTTTCTCGCCCGGTCAGGCGAACCCCATCGGACTGGAGGACCTCGTCGCCATCGAGGACTATTCCTTCCTCGAAGCACTCGCAACCGACGCACCGTTCTCGCCGAGCTTCCGCGAAGCGGTCGACGTCGTCAACGTTCAGCAGGCCCTCATCAACTCATGGACATCGAAAACATGGGAGCACGTCACTGACCTCACGGGAGAAAATCATGCCCAGTAAAACCATCCGAATCACTACCGCCGAGGCGATTGTTCGATTCCTCATCGCTCAGCGCACCATCGTCGACGGACAGGATGTTCCCCTCTTCCCGGGCGCGTATGGAATTTTCGGACACGGCAACGTCACCAGCCTCGGTCACTCGCTCGAAATGCACCGCGCCGAACTGCCGGTGTGGCGAGGTCAAAACGAACAAGGGATGGGTCTTGCTGCCGCCGCGTTCGCAAAGGCAACGCGGCGCCAGCAAATTATGGTGTGCACCTCGTCAATCGGGCCAGGGGCGACAAACATGGTGACCGCCGCGGGTGTTGCGATGGCAAACAGACTTCCCGTGTTGTTTATCGCCGGCGACACCTTTGTCTCGCGACTTCCCGATCCCGTGCTCCAGCAGGTCGAGCACTTCGGGACTCCGTCCATCACCGTCAACGACGCGTTCCAGCCGGTCGTTCGGTATTGGGACCGCATCACGCACCCCGCGCAAATTCTTAGCTCTCTGCCACAAGCGGTGGCAACAATGCTGGATCCCGGTGACTGCGGGCCGGCGTTCATCGGTCTGCCGCAGGATGTCGCGGCGGACGCTTTCGACTACCCTGAATCGTTCTTCGAGACGACTGTTCACGAACGACCGCGTCCGAGGCCAGACCGTGGGCAGCTCGCCCGGGCCGTTGCTGCGCTGCGCGCGGCGAAGCGGCCAGCCATCATCGCCGGCGGTGGGGTGCACTATTCGTTGGCCGAATCGGAACTTGCGACCTTCGCTGAAAAGCACGGAATCCCCGTCGTGGAAACCATTGCCGGCAAGTCCTCGTTGCTGTCCGATCACCCGAACTACGCCGGGCCGGTGGGGGTGACCGGGGCCGACGCTGCGAACCAAGTGGTCTCCAACGCGGACGTCGTGCTCGCCGTCGGCACTCGACTGGAAGATTTCACGACAGGTTCGTGGACACTGTTTTCGCCTGACACACAAATCATTGGAATCAACGCAGCTCGGTTCGATGCGCTCAAGCACCGTTCGCTTCCCGTAGTTGCTGATGCCCGTGAAGCACTGACCGAAATGAGCGCCGCACTGGGTGACTGGTCGACGGACGCATCGTGGACCTCGAACGCCAAGAAGTGGCGCAGTGAACTCACTACATTTGTCACCGACCGCACCGCCGATGACGGAGTTTGGCCACCGAGTTACGCGCAGCTAGTCGGTCTCGTTCACGAATCGGCAACCAGTGACGATTACGTACTGACGGCCGCTGGCGGTCTTCCCGGAGAGCTCAACATCAACTGGATGAGCAAAGGCATCGCGAGTTTCGATTGCGACTACGGCTACTCGTGCATGGGCTACGAGGTTTCGGGTGCGTGGGGTGCGGCGATGGCCCGTCCCACCGGCCAGGTCTATTCGATGGTCGGGGACGGTTCCTACCTGATGCTCAATTCGGACATCTATGCGTCAATCCTGTCTGGGCACAAGATGATTCTGGTTGTGTGCGACAACGAGGGGTACGCCGTCATCGAGCGCTTACAGGCAAACCAGGGAGGCGCCTCGTACAACAACATGTTGGCCGACTCGACCGGCACGGGTTCAGGTGCCCGCGTTGATTTCGCCGCACACGCTGCCTCGATGGGCGCCGTGACATTCGAGGTGCACACCCTCTCCGAATTTGCCGACGCCCTCGCAAAAGCCCGGTCCGCAAGCACCAGTGCCGTAATAGTCACCAAAGTCCGTGCAAAGGACTTCACCGAAGGTGGCGCGTTCTGGCAGGTTGGTGTGCCGGAAGTATCCGAACGCTCGAGCGTCACCGCGGCGCGAGCAAAAATGGATAAGGGCCTGAAGGCACAGCGCACCGGGGTGTAGTTGGCTTCGGGGGACAACCCATAAAAGGATTGCTGTTTACGAACCCGCTTCAAGCTCGAGCAGTCGAGTGACGTCCTCGCCCGTTCGTTGCATGTGTTCCCTGCCGCACTTGCCGGCACCGTCCGCGTCTCCGCTCGCAATGATTTCGACGAGTTGGGCTTGTCGCTTCGACCAATCTCCCGCAAGGGTTTTCACGATCGGGTAAAAGTAGAACCGCGCGCGTTTTTCCAATCCCAGTGAAAGATTCGCAAGAACCTCGTTGTGACAGGAAAGCCGGACTGCGACGTTGAAATCAACGCTCGCTCGGAACGCTGCCTCAACGTCGTTCGTCGTTGCGGCAGAAGCGCTCCGCTGAACAATCAGTCTCAACGACACAAGATCTTCATCGGTCCGTCGTTGCGCGGCGAGCTTCGTAATCTCCGCCTCGAGTGCGGCCCTCGCCTCGAAAAGGTCCGTCAACTCGCTGAGCGAGTGAACACAGACGTAAGCCCCATAGCGAGGGCGAATTTCAACCCACCCAGCCTGTTGCAAGGAACTGAGTGCTTCCCTCACGGGAATTCGGCTGACGCCAAATTCGGACGCGAGGTCGTCGGGTAACAGCCGAGTTCCTGGTTGGATATCGCCGTGAATTATTGCGTCTTCGAGAAGGTCATGTATTTGGTTGGGTAGCGGTTTGACCTCGACCGCGGGCCGCAGTGACTCGAAGCGGGTCGCACGCCCTCGAAGCCACGATGCATCGGCCAGCGGAGCTCGTGGGGAATGCGGCCGTGCGCTGATGAACTCCATGCCGACTCCTTGTTTTCTCACGTGAGGAACTCTCGTGCAGTAACAACGTATAACATCACACAGTTCAGGACCTCGTCCTCGACCGCATAATCATCGCTTCCCGAGGACAAAAGTGGCTGGGGTCCGTAACACAGGGCGGGAACTCCGAGTCGGCGCCAGCGGCTTGCGTCACTTGCGGGTAACCGAATTGCCAGCTCGGGGAAATCAATCTCCAGTGCCAGCGATGCCGCACGCCATGCTTCCACGATGTCTGACTCGACGTCGGTGATGTTGGGTTCCCACCCTTTGATGACCGACATGTGCGCATCGGCATCGATCCGCTCAATTTCTGTTGTCAGGTGGGCCAACACGTCGGCGGTGGTCAGGCCGGGGGGAATCCGGAAATCAATTTCTGAGTGGGCCGTCGTCGATACTTGCCCGATGAAAGTTCCCGATTGGACGACTCCGACGTTGGCGGTGAGGAAGCTGGAACGATCGTTCTCCTCATCAAGCCCGGATTCACGGCGCAGACGAAAGGCCTCGAACGTTTCATCGCCGCGCCACCCTGTGAACCCGTCAACGACAGAGACAATACGAGCGATTCGAGCCGAGGCGGAAGTTGTGGACCTCACCGACGATGAGTGTCCTGAATCGGCCTTGACCTCGATCCGAACCCAGAGGACACCTTTTTCCCCGTGGGACAGCCTTCGGAAACCAGGCCCCTCACCGCAAATCAGTGCGTCACCCGTTATCTGCCGATCCTCAATGAGCGCCTGCGCCCCGTTGGGTCCAAAAACGACTTCATCGCTCACCGCGGTAAACGTTATGGTCCCGTTCCACTGGTCGCGATTGTTCGCGAGGATGTCCATCGCGTGGGACATCGCAACGACCGCGCCCTTCATGTTGCCCATACCAAGGCCATACAGTATGCCGTTGCGACGGGTGAGTTCAAACGGTTCGACGGTCCATTCGGATAAGTCGCCGGGTGGCATCGTGTCCAAGTGGGCATTAAAAAGCAGATTCTTTCCCGGTTTTCCCGAATCGATGCGGACGACCACGGAGGGCATCGACTCAACCTTGTGAAAAAGTTCGGCGCTCATGCCCCTCTCGTCGAAAAAGTCTCGAACCCTCTCCGCCACGAGGGTGGTGTCTCCGGGTGGGTTGACGCTGTTGGCCGTGACCACCGATTCACAGAACTCGACAATCGATTCGCGTCGGCTTTCGACCTCGTCTCGGACGATTCTGGCAAAGTCTGTTGGGTTGATTTTTGACGTCATTCGATTCTTCCCACTACTCCTCGGCGCGGGTCGGCGCCAACGATGAGGCCGTGTGGCCCACACCCTGCGGCGACGACAGCCCCGAAAATTGGATCGCCGTATTCCTGATGGTTGAGGGTGTGTCCCCGAGATTCAAGGTCAGCCGCGGCCGGATGGCCGGCCTCGATGAGGAGCGAACCGTTCTCGCTGCGCCAGCGCGGGGCGTCTATTGCCTCGGTGACGTCCTGGCCGTCAAATTCCATCGCGGAAAGCACTTGTAGCAGGGTCTGCACCTGTCCATCGGCGCCCGGAGTCGCCAGTGCCAGCGTCATCCCTTCCCGTGTTCGAACTATCGACGGGGCAAGCGTATGAACGGGATATTCGCCGGGCCGGTAGGAATTCTCCTTATCGGTGAATCCGTCTCCGCGATTGTTGAGGGTGATCCCGAGTTCGGGGACGAACACACACGAGCCAAAATCGTCGAAAACGCTGACGAGCGAGGACACAACCTGGTCGGCAGTCGCAACAGCAACTCCGGCGGTGTGCACGTATCCTCGCGGTCCGCCGCGGCGATCAGCGCTGGATTCGTTCACGACAAGTGCACGGCTGAGCAGAGACTCGCCTTCCTGAATCACGTCGTCGCGCGATTCGAACGCAGCTTCCGTCGCTTCGACGAGAAGATGTTCGCGGATCGTCGGGGACGCAATAAGCCGGGCGCGATTTTCATCAATCCACGACGACGCCATCGACAGGATCACCCCTTGGGAAGGTGCTGGCTGCACCTCGAGTGTTCCACCCGACCACGACGACCGGACGGGTTCCGCGAGTGTGGCCCGGTGCTGTGCAAAATCGTCCACTGTCAGCGTTGACCCGTGTCGACGGGCAGCCGCGACGATTGCCGCCGCAACCTCGCCCTCGTAAAAACGGTCGAACCCGTCGCGCGCCAGCTTCTCGAGCAGGTCGGCCAACTCGGGCTGAATCCACGTGTCGCCCTGCGACTTCCCAAGGAGTGACCAACCGGTGTCACCCAGTGCCTCAAAACGTCGGCGTTGCCCGTTTACCGCCGATGCAAGATCGGCGTCGACGCTGACCCCGTTCCGCGCGAGATCGATTGCGGGTTGAAGAATATTTTGTCGATCGAGCAGGCCCCAACGCTCGTGCGCACTGTGCCAGCCAGAGACCATTCCGGGCACTGTGACACTTCGTCCGACAGAGATTGCTGTGTTAGCGACATTCGCTGATCGACCCGATCCGGTCACCGCGAGCGCCGCGTCGTCTTGTGGCGCGACAATCATCATGAGGTCTCCGCCGAGACCGGCAGCCTGCGGCATCGTGACACAAATGACGGCGTGGGCCGCGATGGCGGAGTCGACCGCGGTTCCCCCCGCGCGGCTGATACCAATAGCCGCCTGCGTGGCCAAGCGATGCGCCGTGGAACACGCGATCGTCTCGTTGCGCTTTGTCATGCCACCTCGTACTCGGACTTGAATCCACAGTTCAGGAAATACAGGGACGGTTAACGTCGTATCGATACTCTAACCCTTGACAAACGTCAATCGTATAATGTATACATTATTTCACAGGCACGGATTCGCTAGGCCTCCCCGGAGACCGGCGCACACTCAATGAAGAGAGAGGCCCATGGCCACACAGAAGGATCTTGACCACATCACCAAAGATGATGCGCTCGACATGTTGCGCCGGATGATTCGCATTCGACGGTTTGAGGAAAAACTGTCCGTCTTGTTTAAGCGGGGAAAACTCCCCGGCTTCGTGCACCTTTATACGGGTGAGGAAGCAATCGCCGTCGGCGCCTGTTCCGCTCTGCGCGACGATGATCGGATTACATCGACCCACCGGGGACACGGTCACCTCATCGCTAAGGGCGCACTCGTCAATCGCATGATGGCCGAACTTTTCGGTCGCGTCGACGGATATTGCCGCGGCAAAGGTGGATCGATGCACATCGTCAGTTTTGAGCTGGGGATTATCGGCACCAACGGAATCGTCGGCGGTGGTATCCCGATTGGTACTGGAAGCGCGTGGGCCGATAGCCACCTCGGACGAGACAATGTCACCATTGTGTTTTTTGGGGACGGCGCATCAAACCAGGGTGTGTTCTTCGAATCCATGAACATCGCCAGTGTCTGGAAACTCCCGGTGATCTTTGTCTGCGAAAACAACGGCTACACGGAATGGACTCCAACCGCAGAATTAACGGCCGGCAACATCGTCGACCGATCCGCACCGATGGGGATTCCCGGTGAGGCCGTCGACGGAAACGACGTCGTGGCGATGCGCCTGGCCGTCGAAAGAGCTGTTTCCCGCGCGCGAGCGGGTGACGGACCGACCCTCATCGAGGCACAAAGTTACCGCTGGAACGGCCACAACGAAGGCGAAGAGGCCTTCGCTGGCGCCTATCGACCAGATGCGGAACAAGCGGAATGGCGCGAACGCGACCCCATCGTCGCGTTTGGTGAGCGTCTGGTCTCGGCAGGGTGGATGACCCGCGACGAGTGGGACGCCGTTGATGCGGACGAACTAGGCTCCGTTGACGCGGCAGTTGAATTTGCCGAACAGAGTCCTTTTCCCGATGCAGACGAGGCATTACTCCACCTATTCGCCGGCGATTCGGAGGGCGTCCGATGAACGCGCAGTCGACTACAACCGACCGCAGCATCTACTTCATTGAAGCGATGCGCGAAGGGCTTCGCGGAATGTTGACCGAGGACGAGAACGTCGTCGTGATCGGTGAGGACGTGGGGCGTTCTGTCATCGGTGCCACGCGCGGTCTCGTCGACGACTTCGGTCCGATGCGTGTGCGAAACACGCCAATTTCTGAGGCAACATTCGTTGGAATGTGCGTCGGAGCCGCGGCTGTCGGCCTTCGACCGGTTGTGGACTTGATGGTGGGATCGTTCTTCTACGTCGCAATGGACCAACTGGCGGATCAAGCCGCAAAGCTTCGCTACATGTCGGGCGGCCAAGTAACACTTCCCATCGTCTATTTCACCGCAAGTGGGCCGAGCGGTTCAGCGGCTGCTCAGCACTCCGAAAACCCTCACCCGATGCTCATGAACGTCGCCGGACTCAAAATCGTGATGCCCTCGACGCCCTATGACGCCAAAGGGCTGATGGTCTCCGCGGTCCGCGACAACAACCCCGTGGTGTACTTCCAAGACTTTGTACTCGGCGGAACCCGAGGAGTCGTGCCCGAGGAGTTGTACTCCATCCCCCTCGGTGTGGGAGACATTAAGCGTCACGGAACGGACGTCACCGTCGTCGCCATTGGCGCCGCGGTCCCCAAAGCTCTGCGCGTTGCAGAAGTGATGGAGAAAGAGGGCGTCTCGGTTGAAGTTGTCGATCCGCGAACTCTCGTGCCCATGGATTACGACCTGATTTTGGAATCCGTTACGAGGACCGGAAAGCTCGTCGTGGTCGACAATGCCCGCCTGACCTGTTCGGCTGCGAGCGAGATCGTTGCCACCATCACGGAGAGGGGTTTCGACCTTCTCACGTCAGCGCCGCAGCGCGTCGCCTGGGCAGACGTGCCGGTTCCATTCTCTCCTCCACTCGAGGAGCGAGTCGTCATCAGCGACAGCGACATCGTCTCTGCAATACGCGCGGTGCTCGCTTAGCTGTTTAGTTAACCCAACCGAAAGGCACACAAAATGGACGTAGTACTTCCCAAATGGGGAATGTCAATGCAGGATGCCGTCGTTGCCCAATGGCACGTGGCGGTTGGAGACGCCGTGACAGAGGGCCAAACGCTCGCAACCGTTGAGACGGACAAGGTCGATGCGGCTGTCGAAGCGCCGTGCGCGGGCACTGTCGTCGAGCTTCTCGCCAGCGCAGGTGACACTGTGGACGTCGGAAGTACCATCGCTCGAATCGACTAAAGGACATCATGAACCAGGCGTTCGAACCCTCCGGTCTCAACGACGATCACGCGATGACCGCCCTTGGGGAATTCCGTGACGAATGTCGTCGCAGAGAGTTGCGTCTTTCTTTTTCCATTTGTGATGTCGGTGGAAACATTATCCTCAGTCATCGAATGGTGGGTGCCCAGTTGGGGTCTCTCGGATTGGCCATCGACAAGGCGTACACAGCGGTCGCGTTCGAGCACCCCACGAGTGCCTGGGCTGAATCGTCGACGCCAGGACATTCGGATTGGGGGCTCGCTCACACTCTTGGCGGTCGCGTCACGGTTTTCCCTGGCGGCGTTCCGATTTTTCGGGACGGAAAACTCCTCGGCGCTATCGGTGTCAGCGGAACCAAGGGGACCGTTGATGAGGAAATCGCAAAGGCGATAGTTCACACGCTCGGTTGCGAGGTGCATCCGTGACGACCTCGGTGGTTATTGGTGGTGCGTCGGGAATTGGCCGAGCTGTCGCCGAAAATCTGCATGCTCGCGGCGATGTGGTCATTGTCGTCGATCGTGATGATACTGGAAAGGAACTGGCCAAGAATCTGGGTTCGGGCGCCCACTTTGTCCACGCGGACATGTCCACATCGACTGGTCCGCACGAGTCAATCACACAATCCCTGGAGATTTCCCGCGGCGAAATAGACGTCCTCTATTTTGGACCGGCGGTCCTCGAATCGCGTCGTCTTGCCGAATGGACCGTCGAAGACTGGGACCGCAGTCTGTCCGTAAACCTCCGCGCGGCGTTCTTTGCGTGTCAAGCCGCCGAGGGGGCGCTACGCAAGTCGAAACTGGGCCGAATCGTCCTCATGTCGTCCACCGGCGCCTTTCGAGGTCACGCGGGAATGCACGCGTATCATGCGTCCAAAGCAGGCATGCTGGGGCTGGTTCGATCTCTCGCGGACGAGTTTGCACCGTCCGTCACGGTTAACGCAATCTGCCCTGGATGGATCGACACACCGTTCAACGACTCCTTCTGGTCTTTTCAAGACAACCCTGACCAGGCTCGTGATCAACTTGAAGCGTCCATTCCCGCTCGGCGGCAAGGCCAACCGAGCGATGTCGTCGGGGTCGTTAATTTTCTCACCACTCCTGAGGCGTCCTACATCACGGGACAATCCGTGACGGTCGACGGCGGATACACGGCAGTGTGACGATGACGAAAACATTCTTCCCCTCTCCACACAACTCGGTGTTGCAGATTCCCGCACTCGACACGCGAGCGATTCGATCGTTTCATCAGTCACTCCCCCGATACGCGATCACACCGCTCTATTCCTGCCCACTACTCGCCGAACGCCTCGGTGTCGCACGAGTGCTGGTGAAGGACGAGTCGAAACGATTGGGATTGCCTTCATTCAAAATGCTCGGTGCATCGTGGGCGACGGCAACAGCCATATCCCGTGAGTGGCTTGGCGTTTCCTCGCCGCCGGAATCGATTACCCAACTGAAGCAGGACTTGGCCGCAACCTACGGCGGAAAGTGGCGGGTCGGTCGACGGCTCGTGGCCGCAACGGACGGCAACCACGGTCGCGGTGTCGCCCGCATGGCGCGACTGCTCCGGCTTCGTTGCCAAATATTCGTGCCCGCTGGAACTGCACCATCGCGGATCCGCTCGATCGAACGCGAAGGAGCACGCGTCGACGTCGTGAACGGCACATATGACGACGCGATTGCTCGGTCCGCCGAAGAAGCTTCCACTATGACTCTCGTGGTATCCGATACCTCGTGGGACGGCTACACCGAAACTCCGACGAATGTCATCAACGGATACTCCACGATGTTTTCGGAAATCGACGACCAGATGGGTCACGGGCAACCCTCAATCGTGGCCTTTCAAGCTGGCGTCGGAGCCTTTGCAGCAGCGGGGATGATGCACTGGGCGAATCGAGGGGACACCGAGAAGGTCGGAATGCTCGTCATCGAGCCTTCAACCGCGAACTGTTTGATGGAATCTGCCAGCGCGGGAGGCATCACACTGGTTCCCGGGCCACACGAATCAACGATGGCTGGCCTCAACTGCGGATTGCCATCGCTCATTGCCTGGCCAATCGTCTCGGAATTTACTGCTGGATATATCGCGGTAGATGACGACTCAACATTTGATGCGATGCGGCTCCTCGCACAGTGCGGAATCGTTGCCGGTGAATCTGGCGCCGCGGGTCTTGCGGGGTTGCTCGCCGTGAGCGATCACAATCAGCGCCGCGAAACAGGCCTCACGTCAGGTGCCACCGTGTTGGTCATCAACACCGAGGGAGCGACCGACCCAGTGAATTATCGCCGGGTGACCGGCGAGACAGCAAAGGGGGTGGTGCGGACCCGACGACGACGACAGAATCGAACACAAACAATCCCTGTGAGCTCGTGAAAACCCGGAACGTTCGGATTGATCGGTTCACCTAGTAGTTCACACCTCAATTTTAAAATTCCCATTATTTGAAAGGTTGGCTTCAATGTCGCAGTCACAAAGCACCTCGACTCTCGAGGTACATCACGTCGACGTGATTTCTCGTGCCGATAGGCACGGAAAAGCGCGCGACCTCTTCCCGGTTTGGTTCGCAGCAAACCTCAATGTCGGTAACGCGTTCTTCGGAGCACTCGCCGTCATCGTCGGTAACAGTTTCTTCTGGGCCGTCGTTGTCGTCATTCTGGGAAACATCGCTGGAGCAGCGTTCATGTCGCTGCACTCCATCCAGGGAGCGAAACTCGGAGTGCCTCAGCTGATTCAGAGTCGCGGGCAGTTTGGCTTCATCGGCGCGCTCTTACCGGTTGCGCTCGCCGCATTGCTCTACCTCGGGTTCTTTTCAACCACCGCGGTAATCGGCGGACAGTTCCTCACGGCGGCGGTGCCGGCGCTCGACATGTTCTGGGCACCGATAGTGGTGTCCGTCCTGAGTCTTGTGCTCGCCCTGGTCGGCTACCGCGCAATTCACAAAGCGGCGAAGTGGGGGCAGTGGCCGCTCGCCATTGCCGTCGTTGTCGTCACGATCGGTTCACTCGCCCACGGTGGCTTCGACCTGTCCATGAGTGGATTCGCCCTCGGACCGTTCCTGACCGCGTTCGGGATCATCGCGACATTCCTGTTGACGTACGCTCCGTACGTTTCGGACTACTCGCGATACCTCCCTTATGAAACCAAGGCCAAGGACGCTTTCTGGTGGACCTTCGGTGGCTCGTTCCTCGGTACTCTGTGGACCGAACTTCTGGGTGTCATGCTCGCCGTTCAATTCACTCCAGGAGACACTGCTGGAGCGATTGCCGAGATGTTCGGCGGCGGTTGGATGGTCGCGTTGCTGTTGCTTGTCACCGCAGTTGCAATCGGTGGAAACAATGCGATGAACCTTTATGGCGGAATGCTGAACCTCATTACAGCGCTCTCTACTTTCAAGGCTCCCAAGGCGTCCCTTGCCTTGCGAATCGGAATGCTCATTCCGACCTTCGCTCTCGGGTTGATCATCGCGGTCGCAGCGACCGCAGACTTCAACTCGCTCGTCTCAACATTCCTGTCGTTCTTGTTGCTCGGATTCGTTCCATGGGGAATCATCAACCTTGTGGACTATTACTGGATTCGAAAAGGCGATTACGACGTCAAGGCATTCTTCGAGCCAAAGGGTCGCTATTTCAGCGACGCTGCATCGTGGACTGTCGCTGGCTTCAACCTCAAGGCACTGTTGTCCTACGGAGTCGGAATCCTCGTATCCCTGCCGTTCGTCAACAACGCCGCCTTCCAAGGCGGGGCAACGGCGTGGGTCGAGGGTGCGGACATCTCGTGGATTCCTGGTCTCATTGTGACCGGTGCAATCTACTGGATTCTTACCGTCGGTAGCCGGGTTAAGGGCTAGGTAGCAATTGTGTCGACGGCCGAGCGGCTTTTTATTCTCCAATACGGCGCCGAGCGAGTGTCAAAGAACTTGTCACTCGCTGGCGGACCACATCACCTGTATTGGGAACCGCTGCTCGGAGTACTCGTCGACACCGCGGATGGGTGGGTGTTACTGGACACAGGGATGTCCCGTAATGCCCACCTGTCACGCGAAAACCAAGCGGCGTATGTCGCTGGCGGAGTCGATGCTCCCAACGTCGACGACGAGTGGCATCTTCGCCCCACCCCTCCCGATCCACAAGCGTGGAATTGGATTCGCGACGGCGATCCACTGGTTGCAGCGTTGGGAGATCACGGACTGACCCCGAGCGACATTAGCCTTGCGGCCATTAGCCACATGCACGTGGATCATTCCGGGGGAATTCCCACACTTTCCGCGGCCGGAGTTCCGATTGCAATTCAGTCGCGCGAATTGGACTTTGTGCAGTCCGGCGCCGTGGGAATTTCGGAGGGATTTTTTGCTGACGACTGGGGGCACCCCCAGACTCAATGGCGGCGGCTTGACGGTGACGAAGAGCTGGCCCCCGGGGTCTCCGCGGTCTTCACGCCGGGTCACACACCCGGACACCAATCGTTTTCGGTAACACTTCCCGAAACGGGAACCTGGGTGTTTGGTTGCGATGCGACCGACCTCGCACAAAACTTTCTGGATGACGTCCCCTGCGGTTCGTGCGCAGGAGGGACAACTGCGGATGAATCGGAAGCCCGTGCGTCCCTCGACAAACTATTGGCCTTGGGCAGGCGCACGGATACTCGTCTCATTCCCGGTCACGACCAGCTGGTTGCCAACGCCATCGCGCATCCGCCTCAGGGGCACCGATGAGCGCCGACGATTTCTCGCTGGCTGGGCGAACCGCCCTCGTCACCGGGGCGACGGGGCTGATCGGCTCAGCAATTTCTGCAGAGTTTGCCCGCGCCGGGGCACGAATCGTTGTCTCCGACGTCGACGTGACGACATGCGCACAATTAGCGGACGAGCTGGCTCGAGAGTGGAAGGTTGACACGTTCCCCTTGGCGATGGATGTCAGCAGCAGTGAGTCTGTGATTGCAGCTGCTCAGGGGACAACAAAAGACTTTGGGGTGTGCGACGCGATTGTCGTCAATGCCGGAATACTCGCGCTCGCGCCCGTGCTCGACATCGATGACAGCACGTGGGAGAAAGTCATCCGCGTAAATCTGACCGGTTCATTCAATACGGCGCGATCGTTTGCGGCTGAGATGGTGAACGCAGACCGGAAGGGGACAATCGTTTTCTCGTCCTCGCTGTTCGGGGTTCGCGGTGGCGCGGGAAACGCAGCGTATTCGGCCAGCAAGTTCGGACTACTCGGCTTATCGCAAAGCATGGCCGCCGACCTGGCCGTTCACGGGATTCGGGTCAACGCGGTGTGCCCTGGCCAAATCGAATCCTCAATGATGAACGGGCTCTTCGAGACGCGCGCCAACGCAAACGGAACCACCGCCGCTGACGAACGACAAGAATTCCTTCGGCGAATTCCCCTCGGGGAATTGGGCACAATCAATGAGGTCGCAAAGGCCTACCGCTACCTGTCATCGGACGCCAGCGCCTACGTCACCGGTCAACACATCGTTGTTGATGGTGGCTGGCAAATAGGTTAATGGGCGCCTGGAGCTTTTAATTGAGGGAATTTAGTAACCTGCAATCTGATTTATCGTAAAGTTTTGACCATGGGAAGACCCCTGAAGGGAACACGGCCGACGTCGGACCCTTCGTTGACACCTGATTTCTGGCGAGAACTCATGGGGAATGCTGAACCGAGCCAGCGCGAAAAATTCCTGTGGCTCACGATTGACCGCGTCCGATCGTTGGGTCTCGCTCAATTCAAAGTCACGCACATTGCAAAAATGCTGGGTTACTCCGAAGCGATGGTGAATCATCACTTCGGCTCGCGTGACGGGCTCGTTGCGGAGTGTGCCGAAACCGTTCACTCTGATTACTCCGCGAAACTCATCGACGCAACGGAGAGCGCGCCGCCTGATCCGCGTCCGCGGTTGCAGGCCCACATTCTGGCGCGTTTCAGTGAAGGCCAGAGATTGGGCGGTTGGAGCCAAGTACTGAATTACCCCTACCATTCCTTTGAATCGCCGGTGATTGCGATGGCTCGCGTCGGATCGTCATTCAGCGATAGTTTCAACCAAAACCTTTTCTACATCACCCAATTGGTCGTCGATTGTCGAGCGGGAAAAGTCAACCACAACCCACTCGATGTGAGAGAGTTTCCGGCCGCCATCCTCAAGCGTGACCCGATGTCCTTGGCGTACGCAATCATGATTGGCACGGCAACAGCCGGCGGTGTCATGTGGCTGGCCGGTCGGGTCAACACGGGCAATCACCCATCGGAAATTTTTGCGCTCGCAGACTTGATGGTCGAGCGCGAGGTCGCCATATTGCTCGACATGGTTGACCCCCGCTGAGCTCCGCCCGTCAGCGGC
>Ga0114975_10000836_pt1 | contig 22521 bp, 23 predicted proteins | sample S_130626_EF_Meta_FD_87031 | JGI IMG/M metagenome (GOLD analysis project Ga0114975, IMG submission 87031) | Freshwater microbial communities from Lake Simoncouche, Canada to study carbon cycling - S_130626_EF_MetaG | ecosystem: Environmental > Aquatic > Freshwater > Lake | place: Lake...
AACAGTAGAGGAGCACGGCGATGTCATTAGCTTTGTATCGTAAATATCGTCCCTCTGTTTTTGCAGATGTCATCGGACAAGAACATGTAACTGTTCCACTTTCCAACGCTTTGGAATCAGGTCGCACACACCACGCATATTTATTTAGTGGACCACGTGGTTGCGGAAAAACTTCTAGCGCACGAATCATGGCGCGCTCGCTTAACTGCGAAAAGGGTCCAACACCAAATCCATGTGGCGAATGTCACTCATGTAAAGATTTAGTTGCTAACGGCCCCGGTTCATTAGATGTTATCGAATTAGATGCTGCGACCCACGGCTTAGTCGATGATGCACGCGATCTTCGCGACAAAGCATTTTTTGCACCGGTACAAAGCCGTTACAAGATTTACATTATTGACGAAGCACATCAGTTAGGACCAGGTGCAGCAAACGCACTACTAAAAGTTGTTGAAGAGCCACCAGCACATGTAATTTTTATTTTTGCTACAACTGAACCTGATAAGTTGATTGCAACTATTCGTTCTCGTACACACCACTATCCATTCCGTTTAGTTCCGCCAGGAACATTGGCTGCTCACCTGGAAAAGGTTTGCAACTCTGAAGGCGTCAAGGTTGCAAAGGGTGTAATTCCACTTGTAGTTCGCGCATCTGGCGGCTCAGTTCGTGACGCACTTTCTGTTCTTGGTCAACTTTTGGCTGGGGCTGGCAAAGATGGTGTTAGCTACGAAATCGCAATCCAACTACTTGGTTATACCGACGGCGCATTGTTAGATGATGCAGTTGACGCGATTGCTGCCCATGATGGTGCAACGCTGTTTAAGACTATTGATCGCGTTATCGAATCTGGACATGATCCACGCAGATTTACCAGCGATATGTTGGAACGAATTAGAGACTTAATGATTGTCGATGCACTAAAAGATTCAACTGCTAATTCAATTTTGCGAGATTTGCCAGATGATCAGATGGAACGCATGCGCAATCAGGCAAACAGAATCGGTACAGCAAATCTTTCACGCGCCGCAGATATTGCAGCAGAAGGCTTGACCCAAATGCGCGGGGCTACTGCGCCGCGATTGATCCTGGAACTCATTTGTGGGCGCATTTTGCTGCCGATTGGCGATAACACCGAGGCTGGAATGCTGTCGCGGATCGAACGCCTTGAAAGAGCAGAGAACATTGCTCCACTTACTACCGCTTCCGTTGCTTCCGCTCCAGCTCGAACCGTGGAGCTAAAAGAAAAAGCAACCTCCACTCATTCGACTGAAGCACTCAGCAACTCTAAAGTTGAAGAGGTAAATACGACCGCTCCTACAAAAGACTCCGCCCCGGTCACCGCACCGAAGGCCAATGTTCCAGGCAATTTCGATATTGCCGCACTTAGACGAGCATGGCCAGATGTAATTGAAGATGTAAAGAAGCGCCGCAGACTGACTTGGTCGCTGTTAAGCGCGAGTGCGCAGGTGCTTAGTGTTGATGAAAGTGCGATCACTATTGGCATTGTTAATGCTGGTGCGAAGGAAAGCTTTGAACGATCTGAATCTGATGTGATTCTGCGCAACGCATTTATCGATGTAGTGGGGTTGGATCGAAAGATTGCAGTCGTTGTTGATCCATCTATCGATACCAATACTCCAGCTGCGCGTGAGACAAGAACATCTGAGGCACCAAGTGATGCTGTGCTTTTGTCAGGTGCGGCGCTTTTGGCAAAAGAGCTTGGCGCAAAAATTGTTGAGGGTAAGTAATAAATGTCAGGTATGTATGAAGGTGCTATCCAAGATTTAATCGATGCACTAGGTCGCCTGCCAGGTATTGGCCCAAAGAGCGCGCAGCGAATCGCTTTTCACATTTTGCAATCTGATTCCGAAGTTGCTTCGGCACTTGTTGATTCAATTCGCGTGGTTAAAGAGCGAGTTAAGTTTTGTGTTGTATGCGGCAATGTTTCTGAAGAAGATGAATGCCGCATTTGCCGCGATCCTCGTCGCGATAACACCATCATTTGCGTTGTCGAAGAAAGCAAAGATGTAATTGCAATCGAACGTACTCGCGAATTCCGCGGTAAATACCATGTGCTTGGTGGCGCGATCAGTCCGATTGATGGCATTGGTCCAGAACAATTAAGAATTCGTGAATTAATGATTCGTTTGGCAGATGCTGGAATCATTGAAGTTATCTTGGCAACTGATCCCAACCTCGAAGGTGAAGCAACAGCTACCTATCTATCCCGACTTATTAAGCCAATGGAAATAAAGGTCTCGCGTTTGGCCAGTGGCCTGCCAGTAGGCGGAGATTTGGAATATGCCGATGAAGTTACCTTGGGTCGCGCCTTTGAGGGCCGCAGGGATGTCTAATCTCATTATTTGAAATGCTTGCTGTCTCATTATTTGAGAAATACAGGAAATCGGGTAGCCCCAAACAAATCTGTGCTTCATGATTGAGCCATGGGACTAATTGTTCAGAAATACGGTGGCTCTTCTGTAGCAGATGCTGTCGGACTAAAGCGCGTAGCCAACAGAATTGTGGCGGCAAAGCGGGACGGCAATCAGGTTGTTGTCGTGGTTTCGGCCATGGGCGATACAACAGATGAGTTGATTGATCTTGCAGAACAAATCACTCCAATTCCTCAAGGCCGCGAGCTAGATATGTTGTTAACAGCTGGTGAACGAATTTCAATGGCGCTACTTGCAATGGCAATTAATAATTTGGGCCACGAAGCTCTTTCATTTACCGGCAGCCAGGCTGGCGTAATTACAACATCTGCCCATGGCCGCGCTCGTATTATTGATGTGACACCTGGTCGCATCAAAGAAGCGTTAGATGGCGGCGCAATTGCAATCGTTGCGGGCTTCCAAGGAATTTCGCAAGACACAAAAGATGTAACAACATTGGGTCGCGGCGGTAGTGACACAACAGCGGTTGCATTAGCTGCAGCGTTGGATGCAGATGTTTGCGAAATTTATACAGATGTTGATGGTGTATTTAGCGCCGACCCACGCGTTGTCCCAAGTGCTCGTAAGTTAAAGACAGTTACTTATGATGAAATGCTCGAACTCGCAGCTAGTGGAGCAAAAGTTCTGCACTTGCGTTGTGTTGAATACGCACGCCGATATAACTTACCAATTCACGTACGTTCATCTTTTACAACAAATGAAGGAACATGGGTGGTCAAAGATCATCCAGAAGGAGGCAGCATGGAACAAGCAATTATCTCGGGCATCGCACACGATAAGAGTGAAGCAAAGATAACGATTGTCGGTGTACCTGACCGCACTGGTGTCGCTGCTCGTATCTTCCAAGCGATCGCAGATGCCGACATCAATATCGACATGATCGTGCAAAACGTTTCTGCTGCTGCCACTGGTCTAACAGACATTTCATTCACATTGCCAAAAGCCGAAGGTGCTGCAGCAACTGCAATTTTGCAGAAGTTACAAGGAGAAGTTGGCTTTGCCTCAATTCAATACGATGATCAAATCGGTAAATTGTCATTAGTTGGCGCTGGTATGCGCTCACATCCAGGTGTGACAGCAACATTCTTTGGTGCGCTATCTGATGCAGGCGTGAACATCGAAATGATTTCAACCTCTGAAATTCGTATTTCAATTATTTGCCGCGAAAATGATGTAGAACGTGGCGCTAAGGCTGCCCACACCGCTTTTGCCCTTGATGCAGATCAAAGCGAAGCAGTTGTATACGGAGGCACAGGACGATGAGTAAAAAACTTAAAAGAGGGGTAAAGAAGCCAACACTTGCAGTTGTCGGTGCAACCGGTGCTGTAGGCACTGTAATGCTCAGTATTTTGTCTGAGCGCAAAGATGTGTGGGGCGAGATTCGTTTAATTGCATCTGCTCGTAGCGCAGGCAAGAAGTTGATGTGCCGTGGACAAGAGCTGACAGTTGTTGCACTTTCGCCCGAAGCATTTGATGGCATCGATGTCGCAATGTTTGATGTACCAGATGAAGTTTCTGCAGAGTGGGCACCAATTGCTGTTTCGCGCGGCGCAATCGTTGTTGATAATTCTGGAGCATTTCGCATGGATCCAAAAGTTCCATTGGTTGTTCCTGAAGTCAATCCAAAAGATACAAAGAAGCGACCAAAGGGAATTATTTCAAATCCAAATTGCACAACACTTTCGATGATTGTTGCAATGGGTGCGCTTAACAAGAAGTATCAGTTAAAAGAACTTGTGGTTGCTTCGTATCAAGCTGCATCTGGTGCGGGTCAACCAGGTATTGATGCCTTACGCGAACAGATTTCGGCAGTTGCAGGCAAGAACCTTGGCGAAGCAACCGGAGATGTTCGTTCTGTTGTTACAAATAATGATGTATTCCCAGCACCACTTGCACTCAACGTTGTGCCATGGGCAGGTTCACTTAAAGAAGATGGCCACACATCCGAAGAGCTCAAGGTTCGCAATGAATCTCGCAAGATCCTAGGAATGCCGCGTTTAAAGGTTTCTGCAACATGCGTACGTGTCCCAGTTCTAACAACACATTCTTTGGTTGTGCATGCGACTTTTAAGAACGAGGTAACTCGCAAGGGGGCACAAAAACTTCTTGTGAAGGCTGCAGGAGTTACCTTGCTTGATGATCCTGAAAACAAGAAGTTTCCAACACCAAATGATGCCGTTGGAACAGATGCCACATGGGTGGGTCGCGTACGCCGATCACCAGATGACAAGAAATCGCTTGATTTATTCTTGTGTGGAGACAACCTTCGCAAGGGTGCAGCACTTAATACAGCCCAGATCGCAGAGCTATTGGCGGTAGAGTTAACAAAATGACGATTAAAGAAACTTTACGCGCCGACTTAACTGAAGCGATTCGTGGTCGCAATGAAATCACATCCAGCACCATCCGCATGGTTCTAACTGCAATCACCAATGAAGAGGTTGCCGGTAAAGAAGCGCGCGTTCTTAGTGACGATGAAGTAATCGTTGTTTTATCACGCGAAGCAAAGAAGCGCCGCGAAGCAGCTGAAGCATTTGAAGGTGCTGGCCATCCACAAAAGGCAGCGCTAGAAAAATCTGAAGGCGAAGTTATCGCTAAGTATTTACCTGCACAATTAACCGCAGATGAAGTCAAGCAGATTATCGCTGATGCAATTACAGCAACTGGTGCTGCAGGCCCAGCTGATATGGGCAAGGTAATGGGCGCCATCAAAGCAAAGATTGCAGGAAAGGCTGATGGGGCACTCGTTTCATCACTAGTGAAAGAGAGTCTCAACAAATGATTAAGTATGAATACGCAACGGTTCCACTTCTTTCACATGCAACCAAGGCGATCCTTGATACATGGGGTTCAGATGGTTGGGAACTTGTACAAGTTATTCCAGCACCAGGAACAGGCGAGCAGCTTGTTGCTTACATGAAGCGGGCACTTGCATGAATAAAGTAGATGTTCGCGCAAAGTTGGCTGAACTTGGTTTAGAACTTCCAGTAGCTGCCAAGCCAGTTGCAGCTTATGTTCCAGCAATTCGCACAGGAAATTTAGTGTTCACTGCTGGCCAACTCCCACTTGCTGGGGGAGAAATGGCTGGAGTAGGAAAGGTTGATGGCGAGATCACTCCTGAACGCGCAAAAGAGCTTGCACAAATTTGTGCGCTTAACTGTCTTGCAGCAGTTGAAACTGTTGCCGATGTAAACAAAATTACAAAGATTGTTCGCGTTGTTGGTTATGTAAACGGAGTATCTGGTTTCATTAATCATCCAGCTGTTGTAAATGGTGCGTCTGAACTGTTTTTAGCAATCTGGGGCGACGGTGCAAAACATGCGCGCAGCGCTGTCGGAATTGCAGAGCTTCCACTTAACTCTCCAGTGGAAATCGAACTAACAGTCGAAATTACTGACTAAAAACCAGACTCTTTAATAATCTTCTTCTTCATAGAATCGTACTCGCTACGCGTCAAATGACCATCTTTAAGTAGCTTTGCAATTTTTTCGATTTCAATTGTCATATCTTTTTCTTGGACTTCACCACGAACTTCTCCAGTTTTTTTAGAACCGAAAGTATCGCCAACATTTCTGACACCTAAACCTGTTGGGTTTCCTAACACTGGATCCAGTAGTGACTTCTCTTCAGGCCAAATCGCCCAAACTAATGCAACTAAGTATCCAATTCCAGAAGCACCTAATACGAAGTTGATTGCAAAGATTATTCCTTTATAAGAATGATCTCTGCGGTAGGCAATGATTGTAGGAACAAAGTAAATAACTATTAGAATCAATGCGACGATGATGTAAAGAAGTACTTCAAGCGCCTTCATTGGTGCCTCCTTGGAATGTCCTTAAAGTATTTCGTAAAAGGCCTAGAAAGGCAATCACTTACCGCGCTTAGAAAGACGCTCGAAATCTGTAATTAGTACTGCGCGACCATCAAGCTTTAACCAGTTGCGCCCTGCGAAATCCGCAAGTGCCTTGTTAACTGTTTCGCGGGATGCACCAACTAGTTGCGCTAACTCTTCTTGAGTTAGATCGTGGTGAACAAATAAACCTTCATCTGTTTGCTTTCCAAAACGCTCGCCAAGATCGATTAGCGCTTTAGCAACACGACCTGGCACATCTGAGAACACTAAATCGCCAACGGCTTCATTTGTGCGGCGTAAACGTTGTGCAAGTCGAGCAAGAAGTTGTAAAGAAACCATTGGATTATCTGCAAGCCATGGCAGAAGTTTTTCTTGACCAAGGCTTAACAACTTTGCATCTGTAACAGCGGTTGCAGATGAAGTACGTGGGCCTGGATCAAAAAGACTTAATTCACCGAACATTTCGCCAGGTCCGAGGATCGACAGCAAGTTCTCGCGACCATCACCACTTGAAGTTCCAAGCTTTAACTTGCCTTCGGCAATTACATACAGGTGATCGCCTTCATCGCCTTCAGCAAACAGAACAGATCCCTTAGCAATCTTTACCGAAACCATATTTGCCAGTAATGAAGCAGCGGCGGCATCATCGAGCGCAGTAAAAAGAGGCGCTTTACGAATAACTTCTTGATCTATAGGCACGAGGGGTACTTTACTACCCATGGTCGTCGATAGCGAAACTCGCAAAGAGGCAAGGGTGGTTTACCGCATCCTGACTAAGACCTACCCAGAAATTCGGTGTGAATTAGATTTCTCCAACCCGCTGGAACTATTAATTGCAACGGTCTTGAGCGCGCAGTGCACAGACAAGAGAGTTAACACCGTTACGCCAGCACTGTTTAAGAAGTATAAGACCCCGAAAGCGTATGCAAAAGCGAATCTGCACGAAATTGAAGATCTGATTCATTCAACTGGTTTTTATAGAGCTAAGGCTCGAAATATAAAAGGGTTAAATATTAAATTATTAGAAGATTTTAAAGGTGTAGTTCCTGAAACTCTTGAGGAGTTAATTACATTGCCAGGAGTTGGCCGCAAGACTGCAAATGTTGTACTAGGGCATGCATTTGATACACCTGGTATTACGGTCGATACACACTTCGGACGTTTGTCACGACGATTTGGTTGGACTAAAGAAACAGATCCCGTAAAAGTTGAAATGGTTGTTCAGCAATTGATTCCGCAAGCAGAATGGACAAATCTTTCACAGCGAATGATTTGGCACGGACGACGAATCTGTCATTCTCGTAAACCAGCATGCGGTGCATGTCCTGTCGCAAAAATTTGCCCAAGTGTTGGAATTGGCGAGATGGATAAAGAAAAAGCCTTAATGTTAGTAAAGACCGATAAGGATTTCAGATGAGAAAAGCCTTAGCGGTAGTTGTACTTCTATTGCTGTCCGGGTGTTCTCAATCTTCATCTTTTGTAAAGGGCGAAGTTATCTCATGCGCATCAATAAGGCAGGACACACAATTTGTTGGCGGAATTCAAATGGATTGTTTGGATGGGACAACCGGCGCACAACTTGGTGAGCTTAAAGGACCAATGCTTGTTAATGTGTGGGGATCGTGGTGTGGCCCATGCAAGGAAGAAATTCCAATCCTTAGATCATTCTACGAAAAAGCCAAAGCTAAAGTTTCTTTAGTAGGTATTGATGTTGAAGAAGCTAGTGTCGAAGATGGCCAAAAATTTGTGGCAAGTAGCGGCATTACTTGGCCAAATTTGTATGACCCTGATGGTCGCTCACGCGCATACTTTGGATTAGGCGTCCCAGTTACCTGGTTCATTGCTGCAGATGGGTCTGTTGCAGGTAAAAAGATTGGCGTCTTCAAGAATGAAATCGAACTAATCGAACTTACAAACAAATATCTTGGAGTGAAGCTTTAATCCTCGTCCTTGGAACTGTTTAATCCATCTGAAATCAAACGCATCACATTTGGATCAGCCAATGTTGTCGCATCTCCTACTTGGCGGTTTTCAGCCACATCTTTGAGTAATCGACGCATGATTTTGCCACTTCTGGTCTTTGGAAGTTCTGCAACCACCAAGATCTGGCGAGGCTTTGCAATTGCACCAATTTGTTTGGCAACATGGTTTCGAAGCTCGGTTATAAGAGTTTCACCCTGTGCATGAGCAATTCCACCACGCAAAATAACAAAAGCAACGATTCCCTGTCCCGTCATTGCATCTTGTGCGCCAACGACAGCTGCTTCTGCAACCGCTTCATGTGAAACGAGCGCTGATTCAACTTCTGTTGTCGAAATACGGTGACCCGAAACATTCATGACATCGTCAACACGACCTAGCAACCAGATGGCACCATCTTTATCTAATTTTGCGCCATCGCCTGCAAAGTAAATACCTTCAAATCGTGACCAGTATGTTTCTTTGTACCGCTCATCTTCACCCCAAATACCGCGCAACATGCCGGGCCACGGTTTATCCAAAATTAAATATCCACCATGGCCTTTAGCGACAGGTTTCCCGTTGTCATCAACAACAACGGCGCTGATTCCAGGTATTGCGGTCATTGCAGAACCTGGTTTAGTTGCAGTGACACCTGGCAATGGTGAAATCATGATTCCACCAGTTTCAGTTTGCCACCATGTGTCAACAATCGGACAACGGTTTCCACCAATAACTTCGCGGTACCACATCCATGCTTCAGGATTAATTGGTTCACCAACAGATCCCAATAAGCGTAATGATTTTAAGTTGTATTTATTTGGAAACTCATCTCCCCATTTCATCCAGGTACGGATTAATGTTGGAGCGGTATACAAAATAGTGACGCGATACTTTTCAATTAACTCAAATATGCGTCCCTTATGTGGAGTATCAGGGGTTCCTTCGTACATAACCTGGGTTGCACCATTAATTAGCGGTCCATAGACAATATAACTATGTCCAGTAACCCATCCGACATCTGCGGTGCACCAATAAACATCAGTTTCAAGCTTAATATCAAAGACAATTCGATGGGTGTATGCAGCTTGGGTTAAGTACCCACCTGTTGTGTGAAAAATGCCTTTTGGCTTTGCCGTTGTTCCTGATGTGTACAAAATAAATAATGGGTGCTCGGAGTCAAAAAATTCAGCAGTGTGATCAGCTGATTGGCGACCGACTATGTCATGCCACCACACATCAGTTGCTGAATTCCAAGCAGTCTCTTGCTTGGTGCGTTGAACAACTAAAACTTTTTTAACATTATGTTTCCCATTGAGCGCTTCATCAACTGCCGGTTTTAATGCAAATGCAGAACCTTTTCTAAATCCACCATCAGCGGTAATAACTAATTTTGCATCTGCATCTTGAATTCGCGATAACAACGCTTCTGCTGAAAATCCACCAAACACAACTGAGTGCGGTGCGCCAATACGGGCACATGCAAGCATTGCAATTGCAGCTTCAGGAATCATCGGCATATAAATTGCAACACGATCGCCCGCAACAACCCCAAGTTCAATTAATGCATTTGCAGTTTTCTTAACTTCAGTAAGTAACTGCGAATAAGTAATTGTTTGCGTGTCACCTGGCTCACCTTCAAAATGAAATGCAACGCGATCTCCCCGACCTTCCGTTACATGACGATCTAGTGCATTGACAGATGCGTTGATCTTTCCACCAACAAACCATTGTGCGTACGGTGATTCCCATTCAAGAGTCTTATCCCACGGTTTTTCCCAGGACAACTGCTTGGCTTGCTCATCCCAGAATGCCAAGCGATCTTTTTCAGCTTGGTCGTAGAGCTCTGGCTTTGCATTTGCTTGTGCTGCAAATTCAGCGGTTGGAGGAAATTGGCGATCCTCGCTGAGCAGGTTTTCTAGGGATTCGTGATCTTGGCTCATAACGCTAGAGGCTACCTGCTCAGCATTGTTATCAACAGACAAATCGGCATTGGATTTTTGCAGCTCACTTTGCCTTGAAGATGCCCCAAAGAGAGGAGAAACAATGCTTACATCCTTCATATTGGCGCTGATCAAACTGGTCAGCAACCCATTCCTGGTGGCCGCCCTGGCTAAATTCCTGGCGCATGCTCTCAAAACAGTGAACTGAATAGGAAAAAGACCCTCCGCTAACCCCTGCGGAGGGTCTTTTTGTGCCATCTGGGCGAAGGTGAGAGGATTGGCCGTAAGCCTCTAGACGACTCAACGAAGCGCTCAGTCTAAAGAATTACAACGAGTTCTTAGGAGTCAGAATGCCAATTGCAACCCCCGAGATTTTTGCCGATATGTTGGATCGCGCCAAAAAAGGCGCATTCGCTTACCCAGCAATTAACGTTTCGTCATCACAGACCATCACAGCTGCTATTCGTGGTTTCGCCGAAGCAGAGTCAGATGGAATCATCCAATTTTCATGGGGCGGTGCGGAATACGCATCTGGTTCAACAGTTAAGAACATGGTTGATGGCGCAGTTGCGCTCGCCGAGTTCGCACATGTTGTTGCAAAGAACTACAAAGTAAATATTGGAATTCATACAGATCACTGCCCAGCAGAAAAGTTAGACGGCTTCATGCGTCCACTTCTGGCATTTGGTGCAGATCGTATTAAGTCAGGTAAGGCGCCATTGTTTACTTCACACATGTGGGATGGCTCAGCAGTGGACATGGTTGAAAACATGAAAGTCGCTAAGGAAATGTTAGCGATGTCTGTCGCCGCAAAGACAATTCTTGAAATTGAAATTGGCGTTGTTGGTGGAGAAGAAGATGGCATCGAAGCAAAACATGATGCCAAGCTGTACTCAACACCTGAAGATGCATTAATGACAATTGAAACTCTCGGCACAGATGCAAATGCTCGCTACATGGTGGCAGCAACATTTGGAAATGTTCACGGTGTTTATAAGCCAGGAAACGTTGTATTGCAGCCAAAGATCCTTGCAACTTTGCAAGAAGCAGTTGCTGCGAAACTTGGTCTACCTGCAGGAAGTAAGCCAATGGACTTGGTATTCCATGGTGGTTCTGGCTCACTACTTTCTGAGATCCGCGAATCACTGGATTACGGCGTTATTAAGATGAATATTGATACTGATACGCAGTACGCATTTACGCGTCCAGTTGTTGATCACATGTTAAAAAATTACGACGGAGTGCTAAAGATCGATGGCGAAGTTGGAAACAAAAAAGCCTACGATCCACGTGCATGGGGCAAGGCTGCAGAAGCAGGAATGGCAGCTCGCGTTGTACGCGGTTGCGAAGATTTGCGTTCTGCCGGTACTTCATCACTTAAGTAATTAACAACTAGTCGGAGAGGCTTTACTCATGCCTGCATTGGTATTACTTGGCGCTCAGTGGGGCGACGAAGGCAAGGGTAAAGCTACCGATTTGTTGGGTGATCGCGTTGATTATGTAGTTCGCTATCAAGGTGGAAATAACGCGGGCCACACAGTTGTTATCGGTGATCAAAAGTACGCACTGCACTTATTGCCATCAGGAATTCTTTCTCCCAATGTAATTCCTGTAATTGGCAACGGTGTTGTTATTGACCCAAGTGTTTTGCTCGAAGAAATTCGTGGCCTTAATGAGCGCGGTATTAACACAAGCAAACTTTTAATTTCTACTAATGCTCACTTAATCACTCCTTATCACCGAACAATCGACAAGGTGTCCGAGCGCTTCTTGGGTAAATCAAAGATTGGCACAACAGGCCGCGGAATCGGGCCAGCTTATGCCGACAAGATCAACCGCATCGGTATTCGTGTCCAAGATTTATTTGATCCTTCAATCCTTCGCCAGAAGCTAGAAGGCGCGTTGCACGATAAGAATCAGATTTTGATTAAGGTTTTCAATCGCAAGAACATCGAAGTAGATGAAGTTCTAGAAGAATATTTAAAGTATGCAGATCTATTGCGCCCATATGTTGCGGACACTGTATTGATTTTAGATGAAGCTCTAAAGGCCGGAAAGAAAGTACTTTTAGAGGGCTCCCAGGGCACATTGCTCGACGTCGATCACGGTACATATCCATTCGTAACATCAAGTAATCCAACAGCAGGCGGTGCCTGTACGGGTTCAGGAATTGGGCCGACCAAGATCGATCGTGTAATCGGAATTTTGAAAGCGTATACAACTCGCGTCGGTAGCGGACCTTTCCCAACAGAATTATTTGATGAAGATGGCGAAGCATTGCGTCGTATTGGTGGAGAAATTGGTGTTACTACTGGCCGTGCTCGTCGTTGCGGTTGGTTTGATGCACCAATTGCTCGATATGCAGTTCGCGTTAATGGCTTAACTGATTTCTTCCTAACAAAGTTAGATGTCTTAACGGGTTGGGAAAAGATTCCAGTATGTGTTGCTTACGAAATTGACGGTAAGCGAGTCGAAGAACTTCCAGCATCACAAACAGATTTCCACCATGCAAAGCCAATTTACGAATACTTAGCTGGCTGGACCGAAGATATCTCACATGCTCGCAAACTCTCTGATCTTCCTAAGAATGCACAAGATTATGTTGCATTCCTCGAAAAGATTTCAGGAGCGCCAATGAGTGCTATCGGCGTAGGTCCTGGTCGAGATCAAACAATAGTTGTAAAGGATTTCATCTAAGAATGAAAATCCTCCTAGTCGGAAGCGGTGGACGCGAACACGCACTAGGAGTAGGACTGCAAGCAGATCCAGCATGTACACAACTTCACGTCGCACCCGGCAATCCTGGCATTGCACAATTTGCGCAATGTCACCCGTTAGCAATTACTGATAATCAAGCAATCCTCGAATTAGCTCAGCGATTAGATGTTGACCTAGTTGTTGTAGGCCCTGAAGTGCCTTTAGTAAATGGTGTTGCAGATATCCTGCGAGCAGCCGGAATCGCTGTTTTTGGCCCATCTAAAGCGGCGGCACAGATAGAAGGTTCAAAGAACTTCGCTAAAGAAATCATGCGAGATGCAGGTGTTCCAACAGCACATAGCTTTACCTGTACGACTAAGGAAGAGATCGAAATTGCACTAGATGTATTTAATGCCCCCTATGTTGTTAAAGATGACGGCCTGGCCGCAGGTAAAGGTGTTGTTGTTACTAATGATCGTCAAGAAGCATTAGCTCATGCATTAGCGTGCAAACGAGTTGTGATTGAAGAGTATTTGGATGGCCCAGAGGTTTCATTGTTTGGGATAAGTGATGGAACAACAATTATCCCGATGCAACCTGCACAAGATTTCAAGCGCGCGTTTGATGGCGATAAGGGTCCGAATACTGGTGGCATGGGCGCTTACTCACCATTGCCATGGGCACCGTCAGACATAATCGAAGATACTTACAAACAAGTTCTTGCGCCAATGATTGCTGAAATGGCTGCGCGCGGAACTCCATTTGTTGGTTTGCTATATGCCGGTCTGGCATTAACAGATCACGGAACTCGAGTTATTGAATTTAATGCCCGTTTTGGTGATCCAGAAACACAAGTATTGATTCCATTACTTAAAACACCACTTGCAACCTTGTTATACAACGCAGCAACTGGAAAGTTGAATGGAACAACTCTGGACTGGAAGGATGATTCAGCGGTGACTGTAGTTTTGGCTGCTGAAGGTTATCCAGTAGCGCCTAAGAGCGGTGGGGTAATAACTGGATTTTCTGCAATCGAGAATGTTCAGATTTATCACGCAGGTACATCGGCCACAGAACATGAGGTAGTTGCAACAGGTGGCCGAGTACTAACAGTTACGGGCATTGGTGAAGATCTAACCGAAGCTCGCAACCGTGCCTATCGCGCGATAAGCCAAATCTCACTTTCAGGATCTTTCTATCGCACAGACATCGCGCTTAATGCGTCGGTCGCAGAGAAGGGCAATTAAATGACGGATAATTCACCAATGAGCCTGCTTGCGAGCCGATATGCATCAACTGCGATGCGAGAAATCTTCGCGCCTGAGGCCAAAATCATCGCTGAACGTAAGTTGTGGATCGCAGTCATGCGAGCTCAATCAACGCTGGGCCACGTAATTTCCAAGGATGTAATTACAGATTACGAAAATGTAATTACACGGGTGGATCTTGCGTCAATTGATACCCGCGAAAAGCAAACTCGTCACGATGTTAAAGCTCGCATCGAAGAGTTCAACGCACTTGCTGGTCACGAAGCGATCCATGCAGGTATGACTAGCCGTGATCTGACTGAAAATATTGAAGCGTTACAGATACGAAATGGTTTAGAGATTGTTCATGACAAGGTCGTAACTCTTCTTGCTCGTCTTGCAGAACACGCAGCACAGTATGCAGACCAACCAATCGCAGGGCGTTCACATAATGTTCCAGCACAAGTTACAACTTTAGGAAAGCGTTTTGCTTCCGCCGCTGAAGAGTTGCTGTTTGCGTACGAACGGTTAACCGCACTGCAAGCTCGCTATCCAATGCGGGGAATCAAAGGTCCAGTCGGAACTGCGCAAGATTCAATTGATCTGCTTGGATCAACCGACGCGCACTTTAAATTAGAAGGTGCAATCGCAAAAGAACTTGGCTTTAACAATGTATTAGATTCAACCGGGCAGATTTATCCGCGTTCTTTTGATTATGATGTTGTAACAACACTTGTTCAGATTGCTGCCTCCCCTTCATCTCTAGCAACATCAATCAGATTGATGGCTGGCGCAGAACTGGTTACTGAAGGATTTAAAGCTGGCCAGGTTGGCAGTAGCGCCATGCCTCATAAGATGAATACACGTTCATGCGAACGAGTAAATGGTCTTGCAGTTGTCTTGCGCGGATATGCATCAATGGTTAGCGAACTTTCTGGTGATCAATGGAATGAAGGCGATGTGTCATGCAGCGTTGTTCGCCGGGTGGCACTACCTGATGCCTTCTATGCGATCGATGGGTTGCTCGAAACAATGCTTACTGTTCTCGACGAGTTTGGTGCCTTCCCAGCGGTAATAAGTGCTGAATTAGAGCGTTATTTACCATTCTTGGCTACAACCAAAATTCTTATGGCCGCTGTCAAGTGCGGCGTTGGACGCGAAGTCGCGCACGAAGTTATTAAAGAGCATGCTGTAAAGGCAGCACTTGGAATGCGCGAAGGAAAGAAGAACACACTTCTCGATGATTTAGCAGCAGATGATCGTTTGCCACTTGATCGTGCAGCACTCAACAAATTAATTAGCGATCCCATTGAATTTACTGGCGAAGCTCGCCAACAAGTAGCTCGAGTTGTTAGTCGCATCGATGCGATTACTTCCGTGCACCCTGCCGCAGCGCAGTACAAGCCCGGCTCTATTCGGTGAGCGGCTTTGGCCTAGCTGGCCCACCGCCAGCGCCTGAAATAACTGGGTGGAAACATCTGCGCACCGGAAAAGTCAGAGATCTATATACCAACGATAAAAACGAAATTTTACTTGTTGCATCAGATCGCATATCGGCTTATGACTGGGTGATGCCAACTGCAATCCCAGGTAAAGGCGCAGTGTTGACTCAGCTGTCACTATTTTGGTTTGAACTAGTCGAAGACATTATTGGCAACCACATTGTTTCTAGTGATGTTCCTGGTGCAGTTGAAGATCGTGCAATTATCGTGCAACCGCTAACGATGTTTGATATTGAATGTGTTGCTCGTGGCTACTTAACAGGTAGTGGTTGGAGTGAATACCAGAACAACAAAGCAGTCTGTGGGAATGCTTTGCCAGATGGTTTGCTTGATGGATCACAACTCCCACATAGTATTTTCACTCCAGCTACTAAAGCTGAAATCGGTGACCACGACATCAATATTGATTTTGAAGCTGCTGTATCAATTGTTGGCATCGATGATGCTGCTGAACTTCGTGATCTCACAATCAAGTTATATGAAACGGCAGCAGAGTTTGCCACTAGCCGCGGAATCATCGTGGCAGATACAAAGTTTGAATTCGGCCGTAACGATAAGGGTCAGATTCTCCTTGGCGATGAGGCTCTAACCCCTGATTCTTCACGGTTTTGGGAAGCTTCCACCTGGAAACCAGGTGGGGCTCAGCCATCGTATGACAAGCAATTTCTACGAGACTACCTAGTTTCAAGTGGATGGGATAGAAATAGCCCACCCCCTGAACTACCAGCTGAGATCGTAGAGAAGACAGCACAACGTTACGAAGAAGCATTTTTCCGAATCACTGGCAGCAAGTTCTAAAAGGGAGAAACATAAATGGCAAAGATCGTGGTTGATGTGATGTTGAAGCCTGAGATTCTTGACCCTCAAGGAAATGCGGTTGCAGATGCGTTGCCACGACTTGGGTTTAAATTTGCTACATCTGTTCGCCAAGGTAAGCGATTTGAGATTGAAATCGATGGTGAGCCAACACCTGCACAACTTGCTGAGGTAGAAAAAGCTGCTGAAGTTTTGCTATCAAACCCAGTCATTGAAAACTATGTCGTGAGAGTTGAAAAGTAATGCGCGTTGGAGTCATAACTTTTCCAGGAACTCTGGATGATCGTGATGCTGCGCGCGCAGTAGTAGTTGGTGGAGCAGAGGCAGTTTCACTGTGGCATGGTGATGCGGATCTAAAGAGTGTCGATGCTGTTGTTTTACCTGGTGGTTTTTCTTATGGCGATTATTTGCGCTGCGGGGCGATTTCACGATTTGCGCCCGTGATGCAACTTGTTATTGAAGCAGCAAATAAAGGAATGCCAGTTCTTGGTATTTGCAATGGATTTCAAGTGCTGTGCGAATCTCATTTATTGCCGGGTGCGTTAACTCGCAATGCTGATCTGCACTTCTTATGCCGTGATCAAGAGATTCAAATTGTTAACAATTCAACACCTTGGACTAACTCATTTAAACAAGGTGAGCAGATAGTTATTCCTCTCAAAAATGGTGAAGGTTCTTTTCAATGCGATGATCAAACTCTTGCAATGTTGGAAGGTGAAGGGCGTGTAATCGCCCGATATGTGGGTGAAAACCCCAACGGATCACGCAATTTGATCGCTGGAATCACCAATGCCAAGGGCAATGTTGTGGGACTTATGCCTCACCCAGAGCACGCAATAAATGAATTAACTGGACCATCTGCGCAAGGCCTTGGCTTCTTTACCTCGATCCTGAATGCAATGGTTAAGTAATGGCCCTTGATACAGTCGCAATTGCACAGACAACTCCTGATAACTCACAACCCTTTGCCGAACTTGGCCTAAAGCCCGATGAATATGCCCGTATCAAAGAAATTCTCGGTCGTCGCCCAACATCATCAGAGCTAGCAATGTATTCAGTGATGTGGTCTGAACACTGTTCCTACAAATCATCAAAGGTTCATTTAAAACAATTTGGTGAGAAAGCATCAAAGTCTGATGCATTGCTAGTGGGTATTGGCGAAAATGCTGGCGTTGTAGATGTGGGTCAGGGATATGCCGTAACTTTCAAAATTGAATCACACAATCATCCATCTTTTGTTGAGCCATATCAAGGTGCAGCAACTGGTATTGGTGGCATCGTTCGCGACATCTTGACTATGGGTGCGCGCCCAATTGCGGTCATGGATCCACTTCGCTTTGGTCCTGCAGATGCACCAGATACTCGTCGTGTATTACCAGGAATCATCGCTGGTATTGGTGGATATGGAAACTGTTTAGGTCTTCCTAATATTGGCGGCGAAGTTACATTTGATGAAACATATGCTGGTAACCCACTTGTGAACGCACTATGTGTTGGTGTGATGAAGCATAGTGATATTAAGTTGGCCAAAGCAGCAGGTGCCGGAAATTTAGTTGTTTTGTATGGCGCAAAAACAGGGGGAGATGGAATCGGCGGAGTATCCGTACTTGCTTCAGAAACATTTGGAGCCGGTGGATCAACAAAACGTCCAAGTGTTCAGGTGGGCGATCCATTTGTTGAGAAGGTTTTGATTGAATGTTCACTAGAAATCTTCGCTGAAGATCTAGTTGTTGGCATCCAAGACCTTGGCGGAGCAGGCTTATCGTGTGCCACAAGCGAGTTGGCATCTGGTGGTTCTGGGGGCATGAAGGTGCAATTAGATAAAGTGCCATTGCGCGACCCATCGCTGTCTCCTGAAGAAATTTTGATGTCTGAATCACAAGAGCGTATGTGCGCAATTGTTGAACCAAATAAGATTGCCCGCTTCTTAGATATCTGCAAGAAGTGGGATGTAACAGTCACCGTAATTGGCGAAGTAACAGATGGAAAACATCTTGAAATTACTTGGAATGGTGAGTTAATTGTTGATGTTCCACCTCGCACCGTGGCACACGATGGCCCTGTCTATAACCGACCACTGGCACAACCGGAATATATTAATCAGGTCAATAGCCAAAGAGTTAATGTTCCTATTCCAGTGACTGCAGCAGAGATCAAAGCTGCAGTATTAAAATTAGCGGCAGCACCTAATCTTGCAGACAAATCCTGGGTTACCTCCCAATACGACAAATATGTACAGGGAAACACAATTCAATCCCAACCGGATGATTCCGGAATGGTTCGCATTGATGAAACCACACATCTTGGTGTTGCAATCTCAACAGATGCAAACGCAAACTGGTCTTACTTAAATCCTTATCAAGGTGCAAAGTTGGCATTGGCGGAAGCTGCGCGAAATATTGCAACCGCTGGTGCGCGACCTCTGGCTGTTACTAACTGTCTTAACTTTGGTTCACCTGAAGATCCTGGTGTTATGTGGCAATTTGCTGAATCTGTACGAGGTTTAGCAGATGGTTGTTTAGAAATGGGACTTCCTGTTACAGGTGGAAATGTTTCCTTCTATAACCAGACGGGATCTGTTGCAATTTTGCCGACACCAGTCATTGGTGTGCTGGGTGTTATTCAAGATGTTCGCACACGAACACCAATGAGCTTTATCCAAGCAGGCTTGGATCTCTATCTACTTGGAGAAACACACGAAGATCTTGCAGGCAGTGAATGGGCTTTCTTGCACAATCAACGCGTTGGTCAATCACCCGATGCTGATTTACAGCGAGAAATGCGCCTAATAGAGCTACTTCTGGAAGGTAATTCATTCTTTGCTGCAGCACATGATCTAAGCCAAGGTGGACTATCTGCAGGTTTAACTGAAATGGTTTTGCGTCACAAAGTTGGCGTGACAATTACATTAGATAACGCAGGGATTGGCTTAATCAGTGAAACACCTGGACGGGTACTTGTCGCTATCGACCCTTCACATGCTGCGCGACTTGAAAGCTTAGCCAGTAAGCATTTAATTGCGATTACGAAGTTAGGTACAACTGGGGGAGATTCATTGACAATTAATGATGCAGTCATCTTATTGAGTGAACTTTCAACTGCTCACACTTCAACCTTCCCGAAGTTGTTTGGCTGATCGATATGCGCGACCAACAGATACTTGAGCAAGTTAAAAGCACTCTTGCGTTATTGACCGCAAAAGCTCCTGGCCGTGCGATCGAAGTTCGGATTCCGCCGTATGCAGCTGTGCAATGTGGCGATGGCCCAACACATACTCGCGGAACTCCACCCAATACAATCGAAATGAATGCCGATACCTGGCTAGCGTTAGCTTCTGGGAAATTGAGTTGGTCTGATGCTATGGGCAGTGGGGCAATTGCAGCTTCCGGTGTCCGCGCCGATTTAACCGAATTTCTACCGTTAGGATTAGATACATGAGACGCCCTGATGGATTACTCAATCACAATGTATTAGGCGAAGATAAAGGCCCGCAAGATGCATGTGGTGTTTTTGGAGTATGGGCACCTGGCGAAGAGGTTGCAAAATTAAGTTTTTACGGCCTTTATGCACTGCAACATCGTGGAACTGAATCTGCTGGTATTGCAACAAGTGATGGTGAAAGAATTCTTATCTTTAAAGATATGGGTTTAGTTTCACAAGTATTTACAGAAGGTGATCTTGCAACTTTGAAGGGAAACTTAGCAATTGGCCACTGTCGCTACAGCACGACCGGATCAAGTACCTGGGTAAATGCTCAGCCAACATTGCGCCCAACCAAGTACGGAACACTGGCTTTAGCTCATAACGGCAACCTAACTAATACAGGAGATTTAGCCGAACTAGTTCAAAAACTTGAAGGTTCGGCTACAAGCATGAGTGGCATAACTACCGATACTGAAATTATGACCGCGCTGATTGCTTTGCAGGATGAAAAAAATGTAGAAGCAAGCGCGTTAGCGGTGTTGCCACAACTAGAAGGTGCATTTTCTCTTGTCTTCATGGATGAGCACACCTTGTATGCCACCCGCGATCGACATGGCGTTCGTCCTCTAGTGCTTGGGAAACTTGAAACTGGTTGGGTGGTTGCTTCAGAAAGTGCTGGCTTAGACATTGTCGGTGCCGCATTTGTTCGTGAAATCGAACCAGGTGAATTTATAGCAATTGACAACAATGGTGTCCGCTCACATCGTTGGGCAGAGGCACAACCCAAGGGATGTTTGTTTGAATATGTTTATCTTGCACGCCCTGACACCACAATTGCTGGCAGTGGAATTCACAAGACTCGTGTAGCAATTGGAATTCAACTAGCAAAAGAGGCACCAGTAGAAGCTGATCTTGTAATACCTGTTCCAGAATCAGGAACACCAGCTGCGATTGGTTATGCAAAGGAATCTGGGATTCCATTTGGGCTAGGTCTTGTTAAGAATTCCTATGTTGGTCGGACATTTATTCAGCCTTCCCAAACTATTCGACAATTAGGTATTCGGTTAAAACTAAATCCGCTACGCGAAATTATCGAAGGCAAGCGCATTGTTGTTGTCGACGATTCGATTGTTCGTGGAAACACGCAACGTGCGATTGTTCGCATGCTGCGCGAGGCTGGAGCCCGCGAGATTCATGTGCGCATTTCCTCGCCTCCTGTTAAATGGCCGTGCTATTACGGAATTGATTTTGCGACTAAAGCTGAGTTAATTGCCAACGGATTAGAGGTCGAAGAAATCCGCCGATCCATTGGCGCTGACTCTTTGGGCTATGTTTCACTCGACGGCCTAATTACAGCGACCCAGGTGCCTTCTGATCGCCTTTGTTCGGCTTGTTTTACAGGTGAATACCCAATTCGCATACCTGAAGATATGTCAGAAGGAAAGTTGCGCTTAGAAATCACAGAAGTCCACGGTCACTGATGTCTACATATAAAGATGCAGGGGTCGATATTGATGCGGGAGATCGCGTAGTTGAGTTAATGAAAGCATCAATTGCCAAAGCATCTCGCCCTGAAGTCATGGGTGGAATTGGCGGCTTTGCTGGATTATTTGATGCCAGCAAGTTAAAAAATATGAAACAACCATTACTTGCAACTTCAACTGATGGCGTTGGCACAAAAACCGAAATTGCTCGTGCACTTGGCAAGTACGACACCATTGGCGAAGATCTAGTTGCAATGGTTGTTGATGACTTAGTTGTTTGTGGCGCTGAACCACTCTTTATGACTGACTACATTGCAGTTGGAAAAGTTGTTCCAGAACACATTGCTGACATTGTCGCTGGAATTGCTAGAGGTTGTGCAAAAGCAAACACAGCCTTGATTGGCGGAGAGACTGCGGAACATCCTGGACTATTAGATGATGATGAGTTCGATGTTGCAGGTGCTGCTACCGGAGTTGTTGATGCTGATCGTCAACTTGGGGCACATAGAGTTAAAATAGGCGATGTAATTATTGGTATGCCAAGTAGCGGATTTCACGCGAATGGATACTCACTAGTGCGTCACATTATTAAGACGGCTAAATTAAGTCTTGACGCACACGTCAGTGAATACGGGAAAACATCAGGAGAAGTATTTTTGACACCTACTGAGATTTACACACTTGATTGTTTAGCGTTGATTAAATCGATGCCAGAACATTTACACGCCTTTTCACACATTACAGGCGGTGGAATTGCAGAAAATACAGCCCGCGTGATACCAGAACATTTAACAGCTACTTATGATCGATCAACGTGGTCATTGCCAGTTGAAATGGAGTTCATGGCAAAGATGGGCGGAGTTCCTCAGGCCGATATGGAGCGCACTTGGAACTGTGGCATTGGAATGAGCGCATTAGTTGATGCTTCAGTAGCCGATCTGACCCTGCGATCTTTGGCGGCTCGAGGGATGAAAGCCTGGGTGGCAGGGGTTGTAACTGAGCGAAAAGGCTCTGATCCACGCTCAACTTTGGAAGGTTCCTACCAACCGCGATAACCTACGCTCCTGACGCACAGCAATTAGTGAAGGAGGTCGCCCATGGGTCGCGGCCGCGCAAAAGCAAAGCAAACCAAAGTTGCACGTGA
>Ga0114975_10000837_pt1 | contig 22504 bp, 27 predicted proteins | sample S_130626_EF_Meta_FD_87031 | JGI IMG/M metagenome (GOLD analysis project Ga0114975, IMG submission 87031) | Freshwater microbial communities from Lake Simoncouche, Canada to study carbon cycling - S_130626_EF_MetaG | ecosystem: Environmental > Aquatic > Freshwater > Lake | place: Lake...
CAAGGGCTACGGATTTGAGTTTGCCAAGCCTTCTGATCGCATTGGAATGTTGCGCGAGACCGTTGAAATTGTGAAGTCAATGTGGACCCAGGAAGAAACCACATATGACGGTAAGTACTACAAAATGTTGCGCGCGAATTGTGATCCGAAGCCATTGCAAAAGCCGAATCCTCCTGTGTGGATTGGTGGCGGCGGTGAACAGCTCACACTACGAGTGGTTGCAGAACACGCAGATGTGGCCAACTTTGGAAGCTCCGTTGACGAGTTCATCAAGAAGCGTGCCATTTTGCAGAAGCACTGCACCGTTGTCGGTCGTGATGAAGATTCGATCCGTAAAACCATCTCGAGTGAAGTATTCATTCGAGATACGGAAGAAGAGATTTTTCAGGCGGGCAGCTTGAATGTTTGGGGCAAAGATGCAACTGAGTGGCGCAATGAGGCTTTGGTCGGTACTCCCGACCAAGTGAGTGAAAAAATTCAGCGGTATCTCGATGCAGGGTGCACGGGCTTTATTCCGTGGTGCTCTGATTATCCATCCACCGAAACGCTAGAGCTGTTCGCGAAAAAGGTCATTCCCAACTTCCGTTGAGATACACAAAATTAGGCGAAGTATTGGAAAATAACTTCTGCGATACAAGAAGGCTTAGAGGCACCCTTGCACTCAAACGTTGTCTCTAGCGTTACTCGTGCTCCGCCTGGGGTGTCGTCGACTGAGAGAACCTTGACTCCGGCACGTAATTCTGCGCCCACGGGAACTGGCGACACGAAACGAACTTTGTTTGCTCCATAGTTAACACCCATAGAAATGCCACCGACTGAGAAAATCTGGGGAAGGAACACGGGGCCGAGGGAAAGGGTGAGATAGCCATGAGCGATTGGTCCGCCGAATGGTCCAGCCTTTGCCTTCTCTACATCAATGTGTATCCACTGATGGTCGCCGGTTGCTTCTGCAAACTGATTAACTCGCTCTTGCGAAATGGTCATGTATTCGGAGTAGCCGAGGTGTTCACCGATAAGTCCCTTGAGGGCTTCGATGGATTCAATATGTCGTGTTGCCATGGTGAAAGTGTTGCACACCAGGGTGCTGGCCGCTTAACGGAGCCACGTGCGTGCGTACGAACGACTCATTGGGTGAAGTAGTAACACCGCGAGGGCTGCCTCAAACATGAAGCCAATCAGGTCTCCACCGGTGATTCGATCGACCAATGAAATTGAGTATCCAAGATTCTGTTGGTGAACCGAAATGATGAGTCGGGCAAATAGGGGACTGAAAGAAGCGGCAATTCCCAGATACCAGCCAAGCAATTTTCCGTTAGCCATCAGGAAACCACCGCCGAAGAAGCAAACACAGGAGACGAGTCCGATGACTCCGGTTATTGGGCCAATGACTCGAAGGAAACCAAACTCGTTTGATTTGTCTAGGAAGCCCAGCAATGCAAAGACGCCGTCAAGGTAGAGCAGCCATGTTCCAATGGCGAGAGTCTGCGGGTGCATTCTGTCGAACCACTTGCGCGAATCGAGCTCTGAAAACGCGCGTGAGAACATATTCATAGTGTGTCAGGAAGCGAGATGAGATTTGGTGACCGTCGGTACATCGTCGACAGGATTTTGTCATTCAAATTCTTTTTTGCACCGCAGGTCGTATTTGTTACTACTCTGTAAGAGTGCGTAGCGGATTTGTGACCTTTGTTGGCAGGCCCAACGTCGGCAAGTCCACCCTTGTAAACGCGATCTGCGGAGTCAAGATCTCCATCGTTTCCAATAAGCCGCAAACCACACGCACCCGAATTCGTGGAATCCATCATGCTCCTGATTCTCAAGTCGTGTTTGTTGATACCCCCGGACTGCACAAGCCGGTTACTTTGCTCGGTGAGAAAGTAAATGCCACTGCACTCGAAAGTGCCAAAGACGTCGACGTTGTATGTCTCTTGGTTGATGCCACAAAGCCATTTGGTCGCGGTGACCAGTGGGTAGCTGATCACATTGACATTTCGAAAGCCTTTGTTGTTGTCAATAAGACAGACAAGGCAACAAGAGAACAGGTTTTAGCCCAGTTGCACGCTGTGTCGTCACTTGGTGCCGCTGAATATTTTCCGGTGTCTGCACGAACGGGTGAGGGCGTTCCTGAACTTCTTGCAGCACTCAAAGAGTTAATGCCAGAAGGCCCTGCGTATTACCCAGAAGACATGGTCACAGATACTGAAGATGCTCAATGGATCGCTGAATTAGTTCGTGAACAATTGTTGGCTGTTTTGAAAGACGAGTTGCCGTATTCGGTTGCTACGAAAGTCACTGAGTGGGAATGGCCACGAGTGCGTTGCGAGATTTACGTAGAGCGCGAAAGTCAAAAGGGCATGGTCATTGGCAAGGGCGGGGAACTTCTCAAGCAGGTAGGCATTGCGGTTCGTGCTCAGATGCCTGAAGGTGCGTTCATAGAACTACATGTCGTTGTCGACAAGGACTGGCAGCAACAAGCTGACCGTCTTGAAAGATTCGGCTACTAGTAAGAACTATTGCGCGGTAGTGATGTCGCGCAGGAACTGCTCAATTTCGCCGCGATCACGTGTGCGAGCCATTGGTGGTAGGGCCGCAATGAGGGTCCTCCAATAGCCAGCAGTTGCAAGTCTGCGGTCGAGAACTGCGACTACTCCTTTGTCCTCTGCGGTACGGATGAGGCGTCCCGCTGCTTGCGCAAGGGAAGTAGCAGCAATCGGTAGATCGATCTGGCCGAATGCTGTATCGCGTCCGACGGCTTCGCGACGAGCTTCGAGCAGCGGGTCATCGGGTCGCGGGAACGGCAACTTATCAAGGACAACGAGCGACAAGGTTCGACCGGGAAGGTCAATGCCCTGAAAAAATGCCTGCGAAGCAAAAATGCATGAACTTTCGTCGGCCATGAACATCTCAATGAGTTTCTGACGTGGATAATCGGCAGGACTAAGAATCGGGACACTGAGACGTTCTCTCATGGCAGCTGTAGCCGCATGCAAAGCTTTGTTGCTTGTGAAAAGGGCAAGTGTGCGCCCGCCTGCTGCAGTGATGAGCGCCTCAAGTTCGTCATGAACGAATTCTGTGAAGTTCGGAGCATTGCGATCAGGAAAAGTTGGTGAACAATAAAGGCGAGAGTTGCGTTCGTAGTCAAACGGGCTTTCAACGGAAAGAACTTCGGTTCCTTCAAGGGGAAGCCCAACACGTTCTGGAAGGGACGCAGGAATAGTTGCACTGGTTAGTACGGCCGCAACATTTCCCCAGACTGAACCTGACATCACTTCGCCGACGTGAAGGGGACTAATGCGTAGTTGCGGACGCTCTGGTGAACCTTCAACGTATGCGACATAACCTTGAATTGTGCCAAGCGCAAGGTCTAGAGCTTCGGCCAATCGCGTCGCTTGGGTTTGTGCCCTGTAACTCTTTTGTTGAGTTGATTCATTGTCGGTGGTTATGCCCCGCAAGGCCCCGAGGATGGTGTTGATTTCGATGCGGGCCAGAGCAAGTGGTTCAGTCACTGATGTTGGCATGGGATTTGAAAGACGCTGGCCAGACATCGGCGTAAGTGCTTGAGTAAGACGAGCACCCTGTGATTCGAGGGCGCTCGTGACTGTGGGGTCTGCAATAACTTTTCGGACAGCAGAAGCAAGAGAAGTGAAGCGACCTGCGGCAAGTTGAACGCCGACAGTGTCGCTCATGACGGATTCCAATTGATGGGCTTCATCGAAGATAACAACTTCATGTTCAGGAAGAAGGGAGCCACCACTCGCTATATGAAGTCCATAGATATGAAGATTGACAACAATGACATCAGCTGCGGCTGCTGCATCACGTGCTTTTTCTGCAAAGCAATCATTGCCGACCGGGCATTTTTGTTTGCCCGGGCATTCGTCGCTGCTTACTGAAACTGCAATGCGAGCGCGCTCACTGGGTACCCGAGGAAGTTCCTCAAAGTCACCTGTACGAGTCTTGGCAGCCCATTTGACGATCTCTTCAATCTCTCGTTTTGTTGGTCCCGAAACCTCTTCAAACTCCAACTGGCCAGCGGTCTCGCTCAGTTCGCTGATGCGTTGTCGACAGACATAGTTGTTACGGCCCTTGATAACGGCCCAGGAAAAATCAATGCCGAGATGTTTTGAAAGAAGTGGCAAGTCGTTGCGGTTTAACTGATCTTGAAGCGCCTTAGTTGCGGTAGCTACAACAGTTTTCTTACCGTTAAGAAGTGCTGGAACGAGATAACCAAGTGACTTGCCGGTTCCGGTTCCGGCCTGGACAATGATTGATCGACCCGCGGCGAGAGTCTCTGCGATTGCGTGCGCCATGTCAATTTGCCCTTGACGTTCTTCGGCGCCTTCGAATGAAGAGGTGACAGTGCGTAGAGCTTCAATGGACGCATCGCCCGCCAGAGAGCGACTCATGAAGCTACATCAGCGGCGTAGGAGGCGAGAGCAAGATCAAGTTCAGCAGCATCGAAGTCTGGCCAGGTGCGTTCGGTGAAGAACACCTTGCTTCCGGTGATTTGCCACAACATGAAGTTTGATATTCGGGATTCGCCAGACGTACGAACCAAAAGATCTACAGAAGGCATGGAAGGGTCGTACAGATTCTGCGTGATGCTGTTTGCATTGACCTGTCCAGCACTCATTGCGTGTTGAGTTGCACGAACCAATTCAGCTCGGCTGCCATAGTCGAATGCCACCGTAACAACGAGACCTGTGTTGTGGTTAGTGTCGGCGATTGCTTTTCGAATTGCTTTTTGGACATAGACAGGTGTGCGTGCACCTGGTTCGTCGAATGGGCGACCGATCCATCGGGTGCGCGCGTTGTTCTCATTCATCTCATTAATTCGACCGAATAGTTTGCGGTGAAGCGACAAAATGTGCCGGACTTCGGTGCGAGGTCGGACCCAATTCTCAGTGGAGAATCCGAACACCGTGAGCCAACCAACCGATCGTTTTGCACATGCTCGAACCACGCCGGCAAGGGCTTCTTCGCCAGCTGTGTGTCCGTCTGTGCGGGGCAGACCCTTGCGGCTAGCCCAGCGGCCGTTGCCATCCATAATGCATGCCACATGTATTGGCTGGGGCAGGGCGGAGACATTCATGGCATCTGCACCCTAGTTTCTCGCTGCGCCACATTGCCGTGCATCAGGTTGAGAGGGGAGTGCGTGGGAGACTGTGGTGTGCCTCACAGTGCTTCGCCAACATTCCCCGGTCTTGACCATGTAGTCGTTTCGGGTGGTACCCCTGCTCAGTGGGCAGAGATGTCCACCGCTGATTGGACTCTCCGCCTCGACGCTTTAGCCGCTGGCGTAAAGAGCAGTGGGGCGCATTGGGTTACCTTGTTGCCGCATCATGGACAAGAGTTATCTTCTCTCGACGCTGAGAAGTTCTCATCAGAGTTACTAAAGACCGGCAAAGTGATTCTTGAAAATGTTGGCTACTGCGAGCGGTATGTGTGGCATCGCAATGCAAAGCAGAGCATTATTGTTGATCCGTCGTCAGATGGTCATCGACGGTTCGCTTCAGTTGTTGAATCGATGCGAGTTCAAGGAGTAGATCCTTCTTCGGTCGATGAGGATGCTCTGACACAAGCACTGTTGGCACCTGCAACACAAGATGCTGATTTAGTGCTTGTGCTCGGACCTCCAGATCGAATGCCGGAGTCGATGGTCTGGGAACTGGCGTACTGCGAGATTGTTTTCATTGATCTCGATTGGTCTGCGTTTACGGCAAACCACTTGGAACTAGCGATTGATGACTTCAATCGGCGTCACAGGCGTTTTGGTGGGCTCGATTCGTGAGTACGTATCGCGACAATGCTGTCGTCTTGGGTTCTTACAAGTTTGGTGAAGCTGATCGGGTAGTTGTTCTGTTAACGCAAGAACACGGCAAGGTTCGAGCAGTGGCAAAGGGCGTGCGCAAAACTAAGTCTTCTATTGGGGCGCGATTAGAACCAATGAGCCATGTCGATGTGTCTCTTCGTGCTGGCAAAGACCTCGACACAGTGTCCGAGGTTCGGCTCGTTCATACTCATTCGGCTTTACGGACAGACTTTGATCGACTGAATCAGGGTCTGTCGATGTTGGAGGCGATCAACAAGTTGACACCTGATCGAGAACCGGTTCCGCATTTGTATGAAGTGTTGTCTCGGGCCTTACATGCTCTCAATGAAAAACATTCGCCATTGATGTTGGGCGCCTTCTATTGGCGTCTTTTGACTATCGAAGGCAATGGTCCACAGATTGACGAATGTGTTCGATGCGGGGAGGCCGGCAACATCGTCTCGTTTGATGTTCTTGAAGGTGGAGGGCATTGTTCGGCGTGTCGTTCTGGCGTGCCCATCTCGTCTCAGGCTCTTGACGTGCTGCGAATGGTCCTCGGCGGTCGGATGAATGAAGCACTCGCGTTGCCCGAGTCTCCGGCTGTGCATGAAGTGAGTCAATTGGCGATGGAAGCTATGGAATCTCATCTCGAGCGACGACTACGAAGCCTCGGAGTGTTCGACCGTCACTTGTAGGCTGAGAGGCTATGCCAGCTAAAGATCTCGATCAGATTGTCAATCTGTGTAAGCGCCGCGGATTCGTTTTTCCAAGCGCTGAAATTTACGGAGGCTTCCGCTCGTCGTATGACTACGGCCCACTCGGGTCTTTGATGCTTCGCAATGTGAAGGAAGCGTGGGTTCGCACAATGGTGCAACAGCGCGATGACACGGTGCTCATTGATGCAGCCATACTCGGCCCCCCACAGGTCTTCGAAGCCTCTGGTCACTTAGAGAACTTCTCGGACCCTCTCGTTGACTGCACCGTCTGTAAGCGCCGGTTCCGTGAAGATCACATCGAGACTCGTGATTGTCCTCAAGGAATGAAGGGTTGTGCCTTTACTGAGTCACGAGCATTCAACCTGATGTTCAAGACAACAGCTGGCCCTGTTGAAGGCTCTGGCGCTGATGTGTACCTTCGCCCTGAGACAGCACAAGGAATGTTCTTGAACTTTTCTAATGTTTTACAAACGAGTCGCAAACGCCCGCCGTTCGGTATTGCACAAGTGGGCAAGAGCTTTCGAAATGAAATTACTCCTGGAAACTTCATCTTCCGTACTCGTGAATTCGAACAGATGGAAATGGAATTCTTTGTTCCTCCAGCAGATGGACCTAAGTGGTACGAGTATTGGTGCAAGGCTCGCCTTGACTGGTACATCGAACTAGGTATCCCTGCAGAGATGTTGCGCATTCGTGCACACGACGCAGACGAATTGTCGCACTATTCAGCAGGCACTAGTGACGTTGAGTTCTTATTCCCGTGGGGCTGGGGTGAATTGGAAGGAATCGCACAACGTACTGACTTCGACCTGACGCAACATGCCAAAGCGTCCGGACAGAAACTTGACTTCTTCGACCAAGCAACAAATGAACGGTACATTCCGTACGTCGTCGAGCCAGCTGCCGGAGCTAACCGCACCATGGCTGCTTTCTTGTTGGCCGCCTATGACGAAGATGTAGTGAATGACGAGCCTCGTACTGTGCTGCGCTTGCACCCGCGATTGGCGCCGTACAAGGTGGCTATCTTGCCTCTGTCGAAGAAGGACACATTGACTCCGCTTGCCCGCGAGATATACGCAATGTTGTCTCAGCGCTATATGTGTGATTATGACGAGACTCAGGCCATTGGCCGTCGCTATCGTCGGCAAGACGAAATCGGAACTCCATTGTGCGTAACGGTCGACTTTGATTCTTTGGAAGACAATGCGGTCACCATCCGTCATCGTGATTCAACTGAACAAGTACGAGTCCCCATCGCCAGTTTGCTGTCGGAAGTCACTTCGATTCTTGGCTTTTAAGCCCGAGATGGTGGCGTGTAATATCGTCACATCAGATTGGCGTTTCGCCAGAAAGAATGGTTCATCATGAGCACAGTCGCATTGCTAGCAAAACTTCCCGCTGCCGAGGGTAAAGGTGCCGAACTCGCTGAAGCGTTTAAGGCTGCATTCGAGCACGTAAACAAAGAAGCCGGTACTCGTATGTACGTTCTTCATGCTGATGCCACAAATGCTGACATTTTGTGGATCTATGAGATCTATGAAAACCAAGATGCAATGAACGCTCACATGACAGCTGACTGGTTCGGCCCATTCGGCGCAACTCTCGCTCCATTCATGGGCGGACGCCCAGAGATGTTCTTCCTTACGCCACTCGGCGGCAAGGGCCTCTAATTCGTCTCGTACGAGTGCAGAAGAAACATGACGCGCACGTACCTAGACGACATTGTTGCCTGGCATCGCCAGCGCGCACAGAACGACACACGTTCGTTCAACGACCTACTTTTTGAGGCAAAGAGTTGTATCCCTGCGCGTGGATTCGCAAACAGTATTCGTGCAACGCCGCATTTGGCAGTCATTGCCGAGATCAAACGAAGGTCTCCTTCCAAGGGCGATTTGAATGCAAATCTTGATCCGGCAGCGTTGGCCCTTCAGTACCAACGAGGTGGAGCATCGTGCTTGTCGGTATTGACGGATAGCAACCACTTCGGTGGCTCTGTTATCGATTTACAAACTGCTCGTTCGGCATGCAGTGTTCCCGTGATTCGCAAAGACTTCACCGTTGACGCCCGCGATATTTGTGATGCTCGAATCATGGGTGCCGACTGTGTGCTACTTATTGCTGCAATTCTGACGCATGCGGAAATGTTGTCGTACCTAGAACTGTGTCGTGAAGTCGATATCGATGCATTGGTTGAAGTACACGATGAGGCTGAACTTGAACTAGCAATGAGCGCAGGTGCAACCATGGTCGGCGTGAACCAGCGTGACCTTGTCACCTTTGCAGTTGATCAAGCGAGAGCTGTACGTATGGCTCCTCGCATTCCTGATCATGTGGTGCGGGTTGCTGAATCTGGCGTGCGGGGGCGCGACGATGCGCTTGCGCTTCGTGCAGCTGGCTATGACGCGATTCTGGTCGGGGAGCATCTGGTGACTTCATCGAACCCAGAAGCTGCACTTACTGAACTGTGTGTCGCTTAAGAGGTTCATTCGGCCTTCGTGGCAGTACTACCGTTAGGTCATGTTCGTAAAGATCTGTGGCATCACAAATGAAGACGACGCTCTTTTGGCAGTCGCTTTGGGGGCAGACGCTATTGGTTTTGTGTTTGCACCATCAGTACGTCAGGTGGCGGTACAGAAGGTGTATGACATCACCCGACGTATACCTCCAGAGATTCTGACCGTCGGGGTCTTTCGAGATGAACACCCAAAGCGAGTCATAGAACTTGTGCAGTCAAGTGGACTTAAAGCAGCACAGTTGCACGGCCACGAGACTCCGGCTGACGTACTTGCAGTGTCGCAACATGTGCGAACAGTAATCAAAGCAGTTTCAGCGGGAACTGTGGACGCGACTCGGGCCGATGAATTTGCAACGAAGATGATTTTGGTCGACGCGCCTGAGCCCGGTTCTGGAGCTGTGTTTGATTGGAAGATGGCGGCCGAGTTGCCAGAGGGGCTCCATCTCATCTTGGCTGGAGGGCTGACGCCTGAGAATGTGGCTAATGGGATATCTATTGTTCGCCCGTGGGGTGTGGATGTCAGCAGTGGCGTCGAAGCCAGTCCTGGTCGCAAAGATCCCATTTTGATGAAGCGATTCATAGAAAATGCCAAAGCGGCTGCACCAACCGAATATGACGGTGGCGACTTTGTTCCGTATGACTGGCGTGACGAATGACATGTCCCACCTATTGGTGATGTGAATTCAACAAATTCGTGGTGGAATAAGAAGATGTCAATTCTGCAAACCCCAGGTTCCGATGGTCGCTTTGGCGAGTTCGGTGGCCGATTCGTTCCTGAGACTTTGGTTCCAGCCTGTCAAGAGTTGGAAGAAGCTTTTGCAGATGCATGGAACGATCCGTTGTTCCGAGCAGATCTTGATCAGTTGTTGCGTGAGTACGCAGGTCGTCCGAGCATGCTCACTGAGTGTCACAACCTCAGCGAGCAATTAGGTATTCGTCTTATCTTGAAGCGTGAGGATCTGAATCACACGGGATCACATAAAATTAACAACGTTCTCGGTCAAGTGTTGTTGGCCAAGCGCATGGGTAAAAAGCGAATTGTTGCAGAGACAGGTGCTGGTCAGCACGGTGTTGCATCAGCCACTGCTGCGGCGTTACTGGGACTCGAGTGCAAGGTCTACATGGGTGAAGTCGATGTTGCTCGCCAGGAGTTGAATGTGTTCCGTATGCGTTTGTTGGGCTCTGAAGTTGAGGCTGTTACCTCAGGAAGCAGAACCTTGAAGGATGCAGTAAACGAAGCGATGCGTGATTGGGTCGCCTCTGTGGAGACCACTCACTATTGCCTCGGTTCAGTCATGGGTCCCCATCCGTACCCATACATGGTTCGCCAGTTTCACCGTGTCATCGGTGATGAAGCCTTCGAGCAAACACAAGAACTTCTTGGCACGACCCCTGATTTCGTAGTTGCATGTGTGGGTGGAGGCTCCAATGCCATGGGAATCTTCTCAGGGTTTGTCGACACTCCAGCGCGGTTGATTGGCGTGGAGCCAGCTGGCGGTGCTGCAGTATCTCGCGGTCAACCAGGTGTCGTTCACGGAATGAAAAGCTTCCTCATGCAAGATGAGTATGGACAAGTTGCAGAGGCTCACAGCATTTCGGCCGGTCTTGATTACCCCGGAGTCGGACCTGAACACTCGTATCTCGCATCTATTGGTCGCGCTGAATATCCGACCGTTACAGACGACGAAGTCATCGCAGGATTCCAATTGATGTCTCGAGCAGAAGGAATTATTCCTGCTCTCGAATGCGCGCATGCAATGGCGTGGATCAGTCGCGAAGCCAAGAACATGCAAGGAAAGACTGTTCTGATGAACCTTTCAGGTCGCGGCGACAAGGACGTTGGTCAAATGATGTCAATCTTGAAAGATCTCACGTGACCGGTCGGCTAGAAGCCACTCTGCGCGCTCGTATTGATGGTGGAGGCAAATGTCTTGTTCCCTACATCACAGGTGGATATCCGGGTTGGGTTGATTCTGTTCGTGCGTGCGCTGCCAATGGTGCTGATGCAATCGAGATTGGAATCCCATTTTCTGATCCCGTGATGGACGGTCCTGTGATTCAGCAAGCATCACAAATTGCATTGGAGGCCGGTGCGACTCCTGTTTCAATCTTTCAGGAGATTCGAAATCTTGATGTGGGTATTCCCTTAGCCGTGATGTGTTACTACAACACAGTGTTTCATGCCGGACATGAACGCTTTGCTAACGACCTTGTTGCGGCGGGTGTATCTGCGGCAATCGTGCCCGACTTGCCACTCGAAGAAGCAGGGGAATGGTGCGCAGCAGCAGACGCGGCGGGCATTGAGACTGTGATGCTTGCCGCTCCCACTGCGCCAGATGATCGTCTCCCTCGGGTTGCTGAGCGTGCTCGTGGTTTTGTGTATTCCGTTGGCCTACTTGGTGTGACGGGCGAACGGGCCGAACTGGCACTCACTGCAACTGTTCTTGCTGCGCGAGTTAAGAAGATTACAAAGAAGCCTGTTCTCATTGGCGTGGGCGTTTCGAATGCAGCACAAGCAGTTGAAGCAAGTCGTGTTGCAGATGGCGTGATCATGGGCGCGTCAGTTGTTCACCGCATGATTGACGGTGGTTCCGAGGCTGTCGGATTGTTCGTTGCTGAAGTCCGTAAAGCTCTTGATGGTGCAACTTGGTGAACATCTTCGGTGAAGGCGTCTGCGAACTGTGTCAAGCAGCAAAGATGTCCGAGTGGTTCTATGAAGATGATGAATGCTGGATAGCTGAATGCGAGAGCTGTTCAGTGCCAATGGTCGTGTGGCGTGAACATAACGCTTTCCCCGGTGAAGATGTGAAGGCGCGGCTTCATGAGAGATTGTCAGAAATTGTTTCTGAGTTCTTTACATTTGAAATGCGTATTGATGACGACATGCGTACTATTCCGGATCATTATCACGCTCATGCTCGGCCGAAAAAGGGATTCTTCGGCCACGGAATGCGTAAACCCACATCGTGAAAGAACTACCGTTACAGCATGCTGACTGATGGATCCAAAGCTCCAAAGATTGAACTTTTTGACCAGAATGGAAAGAAGTTTTCGCTCGCCGGTTTAGGCAAGAAGAAGGTGCTTGTGTACTTCTACCCGAAAGCAGATACTCCTGGTTGCACAACACAATCGTGTGGGTTGCGCGACATTAAGGATGACATTGGTCGCACTGTGATCGTTGGAATCAGTCCTGACAAGCCAGAGAAACAAAAGAAATTCGACGACAAGTATGAATTGGGTTTCACATTGTTAGCCGATACAGAACACACGGTCGCCGAAGCTTTTGATGTCTGGAAAGAGAAGTCGATGTACGGCAAGAAATACATGGGTATTGTCCGTTCTGCTTTTCTCATTCAAGATGGAGTTGTACTGAACGCCTGGTACAAAATCTCCCCAGCTGATACGCCTGCCAATCTTTTGAAGGCTCTGAAGAAATGAGTGCTTTTCCATTACCGATAGATGTGCTGCCACATCGTCCACCGTTTCTGTTCGTCGACCGCGTTACGTCTCTCGAAGTTGGTGTCACCGCTATCGGACATTGGAAATTGACTGGGGATGAATGGTTCTTCCCAGGGCACTTTCCCGGACGTCCCACTTTGCCCGGCGTTTTGATGTGCGAAGCCATCGCGCAGTTGGGCGCATATGCGTTACTGACTGATCCGCAGCATCAATCAAAACTTCCGTTATTCGGTGGACTTGACGGCGCTCGTTTCCGCAGGCAAGTAGGCCCTGGTGATGAATTGGAATTGCAAGCGACTCTTGGTCACATCAGTGCTCGTGGCGGCAAGGGCTCTGGCAGAGCTCTGTTGAACGGAAAGGTGGCATGCGAATGCGACCTTATGTTCGTGCTTGTTGATCGGTAAAAACGTGAGACGGATGTCTGTTGCTCCGAATCCGCTGCAGGTAGGCGAATACGTAGTTCGTAGGTACGAGACATCTGATGCACAAGCGTTGGTTGATGCTGTGACCGAGAGCTACAAGCACCTAGAGCCATGGATGCCGTGGATTAAGTTTGAACCGCAGTCCGTTGTTCAGCGCGAAGAGTTGATCAAGACGTGGAGCGAAGCTTGGGATAATCAAACCGATTTCGTGATGGGTATTTTTCTCGATGACCGCCTTGTGGGCGGAACGGGCTTTCATTTGCGCGGAGAAATAAACACAGTAGAAATCGGTTACTGGGTTCATTTTGATTACATCGGTAGGGGAATAGCCACTCAGGTGTCACGCGCATTGACTGAGACAGCATTTGCAATTTGGCCAGAAATCGACGCGGTAGAAATACATCACGATCAAGCGAACGTAGTTTCTGCTGAGGTTCCCCGAAGGTTGAACTTTGAACAGGTCGAAACTTCAAATAGAGAACCACAGGCACCTAGCGAGGTTGGAGTTCTTGTGCGCTGGATTAAGCGCAGGAGCTAACTATTCAGGTGGGCCGATTACAACGGAACCGTTGTGGCCACCGAAACCGAAGTTGTTTGAGATGGCTGGACCTGGAACCCAAGGGCGAGCCGCACCCATTACCAAGTCAATGCTCATGGTTGGATCTATTTCAGTAGTTCCAGCAGTCGGTGGAATCAGTTTGTGTTGCATCGAGAGAACTACTTGGGCTGCTTCAAGAGCGCCAGCTGCACCAAGAGCGTGGCCAGTGACGCCCTTACCGCTCGTAACTGCAACACCGCGTGCTCCAAAGACTTGCGTCATTGCTGCGGCTTCAGCGGAGTCATTCAATGGGGTTGATGTGCCGTGAGCGTTGACTAGTTTCACATCACTTGCAGAGATGCCCGCATCGTCAAGAGCAAGATTCATACATGCGATAGCGCCTGTACCACCCGGCGCAGGAGCCGTGATGTGATGCGCATCAGCGTTGCTGGCAGAGCCAAGGATTTCACCAAGAATTGTGGCGCCCCGGGCGACAGCTAGGTCATAGCGTTCGAGAATGAATACTGCTGCACCTTCACCCATTACAAAACCGTCACGGGTTGTATCGAATGGTTTTGATGAGCCCGTAGATGACAGCGCAGTCATGTTTCCGAATCCTGCGAGTGAAGTGAGAGTGGCTGCGCATTCAGAACCACCCGTAGCAACAGCGTCACAACGGCCCCATGCAATCAGTCGTGCCGCGTACCCGATGGCATGAGTACCTGCCGCACACGCAGTACAAATCGTCTCGTTCGGTCCTTGAAGTCCGTACTTCATGGAAATGGCCGCGCCTGAGGCGTTGGCCATCATCATGGGAACAAGGAATGGTGATACTCGGCGTTCACCTTTTTCCAGGCGGATAGTTACTTGTTCTTCCAGCGTGTGGAGGCCACCGATGCCTGTGGCAAAGATGGTTCCGAAACGAGCAGGGTCGACATTCAGCGTCCCGGCTTGTTCAAATGCTTCTGCGGCGGCGGCAAGGGCCAATTGTTCTACGCGGTCGGCGCGACGAGCGTCCTTCGGAGAATCGAAATACGGTTGTGGATCCCAGTCCGCAATCTCAAGAGAACGAGTATCAGTAATCCCGGGACCCATAAGGCCATTCCAATACGCGTCTTTCCCGATACCGCACGGAGCAACAACTCCGAGACCGGTAATTGCAACGCGATGTCCGACACCCTTCATGGCTGGAAAGATATTGGTTACAGCTTGGCGACGATGACGTCGAACGCTTGACCAACAGTTTTTACTTCTGCGAGGTCTTCTTCTGGAACTTCAATGCCGAATTCTTCTTCAAGTGCCATTACGAGTTCAACAACATCAAGTGAGTCTGCGTCGAGATCATCTGCGAAGTTGGCGGTGGGGACAACTTGTGAAGCGTCAACTGAAAGCGTTTCTACTGCGCACTTGACAAAGCGGCTAAATAGTTCTTGATCCATGGGGTTTCTCCTTGTTCGGTTCCCTAGTTTCGCACAGAGCGGACTTCGAATCAGCCTTTTACAGTTTCGGGGCTGTGTGGGTGACTAGTGACCCATGCCGAGACCACCATCAACAGGGAGAATTGCCCCTGTGATGTAGGCGGCATCGGGGCCGGCAAGAAATACAACTGCACCCGCAATCTCATCCGCCGACGCCATTCGGGCGAGAGGAACTGAGTTCGTGATCTGATCAAGTTTGTCCTGTCCGAGACTTGCTGTCATGTCTGTTTCTACTGGACCAGGAGCGACAACATTTACGGTGATGCTGCGAGACCCAAGTTCTCTTGCGAGGGACCTAGCGAACCCAACTAGTCCAGCCTTGGACGCTGCATAGTTGGCTTGTCCAGCTGACCCCAACAATCCAACAACTGACGACATGAGAATGATGCGTCCTTTGCGAGCGCGCAACATTCCCTGCGTTGCACGCTTGACGACTCGAAATGTCCCTGTGAGGTTGGCGTCAATCACTGATGAAAAATCCGTCTCGCTCATTCGCAGCAACAGAGTGTCTTTAGTGACGCCTGCATTTGAAACGAGAACTTCAACTGGTCCAAAGTGTTCCTCTATAGCTGTGAACGCCGCTTCAACTTGAGCTGTGTCAGTGATGTCGCACTTGACGCCAAAGAACTGAGATGGCGGGGGAGTTGTGTTGTATGTAATTGCTACCTTGTCGCCCAAAGAAGCGAAGCGTTCCGCACATGCAAGTCCGATTCCACGTGAACCGCCGGTTACTAAGACAACTCTGCTCATTGCGCACCCCATCTGACGACTGCGCTCGCTGCAGTCATTCCTGCACCGAAACCAACCATGAGAACGAGGTCGCCATCCTTTGCCCTGACTTGGCCAAAGTCTCCAAACAATGCAAGTGGAATAGATGCTGAAGAAGTATTGCCAGTTTCATGAACCACGACTGCAACTTTCTCCATCGGCACACCAAGTTTGTCGCAAGCAGATGTGATGATTCGAATGTTTGCCTGATGCGGAACGACAACATTTAGTTGGTCTGCTGTTACTCCAGCAGCAGCCATTGATTTTTGGGCGCTATCAACCATGATGCGAACTGCCCGACGGAAGACCTCTTTACCGTCCATGTGTACAAAGCCGCCAACTTCGCTATACAGAATTTCCTCTGCACTTCCATCGGCGTCCAAATCCCAGCCGAGTAACTGACCGGCGCCTGATGTGCGTTCAAGAATTGCTGCACCAGAACCGTCGGCGAAAAGAATTGCTGTGTTGCGGTCAGTCCAATCAACGATTCGAGAAAGACTGTCGGTCCCGATGACAAGTATACGTTGGGAACCGAGTGCGATAAGACCGTGGGCGGTAATCATGGCGTACACGAAGCCTGAACAAGCAGCGTTGACATCGAAAGCACCACAACGCAAGCCAAGTGCGTTTTGCACAGTCGCCGATGTGGCCGGAACTGTCCGGTCTGGAGTAGTGGTAGCGAGAACAAGGGCATCAATAGTTAGTGGGTCAATTCCGGCCATCTCAATGGCGGCTCGACCACTTGCGATGCTCATCTCGGCTGTTGAACCACCAATGTGACGACGGTGAATACCAGTACGCTCGCGAATCCACTCGTTATTTGTGTCCATGGTTTTCGAAAGATCATCATTAGTAACTGTCGTATGTCCGAGAGATGTGCCCCAACCGATAAAGCGAGCACCGCGAACGTTGTCTGGTATCTGAGGCATGTGTTCCTGCGTTCTTCTCGTAGTTACTTGGTGCGCAGCCATGCAATTGGTTGGCGTGAAGTCACACGTTCACCCTCAACTGCGATATAACTCTGAACTATTCCGGCAAATGGTGAACGTACTTCAGCCTCGCCGACGTGCCCAATAAGGCGACCAACTTCAATGGTGGTTCCATTAGTAATGTTGCCTATCGGCGTGAAAACTCCGGCCGATGGACTTACAACAAGTCGTTCAATAGCAAAAAGATGCTCGCCTTCATGTTGGCCAGCAGCCAGCGGAGCAGATGCGTCAACCCACTCGATGAGTTTGTCCAATTCGTCGGGTGTGGCAACGCTGATTGTGCGCGCGGATTGAACAGTTCGCTTTGCCATTCCTGTGAGAACGCCTCCAGGTCCCAGTTCAACGAAACCCGAGACGCCAGCCTCAGAAAGGGTCAATAGGCAGTGCTTCCAACGAACAGGGTTTGATAACTGTGCTGACAAAAGTGATGACCATTCGTCGCCTGCATCGTGCAATGCAGCGTCAACGTTCGAGACAACAGGAACTTCGGTATCACGTGGACTTGCAGCGGCAATTGCGATGCGAAGACGATCGCGGGCTGCAGTCATAAATGGTGTGTGAAATGCTCCAGATACTTGAAGCGGCATGACCTTCTTTGCGCCTAGTTCTTTGGCCACTGCGCCAGCAGCTGCCACGCCTGCCGGAGAACCAGCGATAACCACTTGGCCAGGTGCGTTGAAATTCGCAACCCACACGTCACTATCTGCTCGACGACAGGCAACTTCAACCAGGTCATCATCAAGTCCGAGAATTGCTGCCATGGTGCCAGGAGACGCAAGACCTGCTTCGTGCATTGCATCTGCACGCTCGACTACCAGACGAACTCCATCCTCGAACGACAAAGCACCTGTTGCTGTGAGAGCGGTGTATTCGCCCAAACTGTGGCCTGCACAAAAACTTGGCTCGATTCCTAACCGTTCAACAGCATCAAGAACCATGAGGCTCGATACGAATGTTGTTAGTTGCGCATTGCGAGTATCTCTCAGAGTTTCTGCATCCGCGTCGAGAAGCAAGGAGGCGACATCACGTCCAGCTACTTCTGAGGCTTCGTCAACGAGCTCCCAGCTTTCGGTATCTGTCCAAGGTCGCCCCATACCGGGTCGTTGCGACCCTTGACCGGGGAATGTAAAGGCAAGCACTAGGAAAACCTTAGACGGCGTAATGATGGCAATGCGTACTACCCGTTAGTAAGGCTCTGAAGCGATGTGCCGATACCATTGTCAATCCTGGCCCGAGTGGCGGAATGGCAGACGCGACGGACTCAAAATCCGTTGCTCGAAAGGGCGTGTGGGTTCGAGTCCCACCTCGGGCACCCAGGCAATCCATACACTGAAGATGTATGGGACATCGACTACTGCAGCGCCGTTTGTCCCAAGTGTCAGCACGGATGCGTGAACTCACAGAAGAGCTGCGGGTAGTGCAAGACCAGATGAGTCATGTGGTCGATGAAGCCGACGAGAAGTCACTTCGTGCCCTCGTGTCTGAAACCCCCTCCGCCGCGTTCGAATATCGCGAAGCCAAGAAACACGCTGATGTGATTCAGCGCCATCATCAGCAGATCATTTCCGAACTAGCTGACCTTGAGCGGCGTATGAATAGTCTTCTAGATCGTATGAAGGAGCCAAGTGCATGAGCATTCGCGTAGTCATTGCTGAGGACGAGGCAATCATTCGTCTTGACTTGAAGGAAACTCTCGAAGAAGAGGGTTACGAAGTAGTCGGAGAAACGGGACGCGGCGATAAGGCCGTTGATCTTGTTCGAGAGCTTCGACCTGATCTTGCAATCCTCGATATCAAGATGCCAGGAATGGACGGTATCGAAGCGGCGCGTTTGATTACGAAAGATCGCATTTGTGGAGTCCTGGTTCTTACAGCCTTTAGTCAACGTGAAGTAATCGAGCAAGCACGAGACGCCGGTGCTCTCGCGTATTTGGTCAAGCCCTTTCAGAAAACAGATCTAGTGCCTGCCATCGAAGTTGCCATTGCACGCTTCCGTGAGATGCAGGCACTGAATGGCGAAGTTGATGCCTTGGAAGAGCAATTGGAGACGCGTAAATCTATTGATCGCGCGAAAGGCATTCTCATAGATCAGTGCTCGATGTCTGAATCTGATGCGTACGCCTTCATACAACGAGGAGCAATGAATCATCGAGCAACTATGAAAGCCGTTGCTGACATGGTGATTTCTGGCGAACTGCGCCCCGAATAGATATGGGAACTTCTCCATGTTGATCATGGCGCTTGACGGAAACTCTTTGGCCTATCGCGCTTTTTATGCGTTACCAGACGATATGGCTAATGCGAGTGGGCAGGTAACAAACGCTGTCTACGGATTCACCACGATGTTGTTGACTCTGATGCGCGACCATAAGCCCGACGGCGTTGTCGTGGTGTTTGACCGGCCTGAACCAACTTTTCGACATGACGCTATTCCTGAGTACAAGGCACAGCGAGACAAGGCTCCGGACATCCTGATTCAGCAATTGGGAATGATTCGTGAGCTTCTCGACGTACTTGGAGTTGTGTGGTGGGAAAAGGCAGGCTTTGAGGGCGATGACTTGATTGCAACTGTTGCCGAGCATGCTGAACAATCTGGAAGCGATCTCATCGTCGTTACGGGAGACCGCGATAGTTACCAGTTGGTCCGTGATCCTCATATTCGCGTTTTGTATAACAAGCGCGGCGTCAGTGATTACGCGTTGTACAACGAAGCCGGAATCCTTGAACGCACAGGAGTCACGCCGGCTCAATATGCCGACTATGCGGCATTGCGTGGAGACCCAAGCGACAATTTGGCTGGCATCCCAGGAGTAGGTGAGAAGACTGCAGCGAAGTTGATCAACCAATACGGCGATATTGACGGGGTGCTGGCGGCTGCAGAAGCTCAGACGCCAAAGCTAAAAGCAGGTCTTCTTGAGCATGGCGAACGAGTGAAACGTAATGCGGAGATGATGATTCTTCGTCGAGATGTTCCACTTGAAGTTAATCTGAGCGAACTCGCCCCACATCCTGACATGGCAGGTGCAGCGCGCATGTTTGAATTCCTGGAATTCAAGACAATGACAAAGCGACTCTCCGATGTTGCGAAATCCTTGAATTGGGAAACACGAGGCGATGTAGCGCCAGTCGCCGCAGGAGTGGTTGTCCCAGAGTCGAATGAAGTGCTTGGTCAAGTGACGGTTGCAGATTCTGTCAATCAAGTTGTCATGGTTCTCAGCAAATTGCTTTCCTACGTTATTGCGACTCATTTTGAAGGCGAGCCCGGACGATCTCCGGTTTCAGGCTTGGCCGTGGTGACTGACAAAGCAACCGGTTCTGTGCTGTATGTACCGAGAGATGTATTGCTCAACAGTGATGTCATCAGTGTTTTGAATGCTGGAACTCCCATCGTGTGTCATGACGCAAAACCATTGATGCGTGCTTTGCTGAATGATTCAGTTGACCTTGAACATCTGTCGCTTGATACAGCGATTGCTTCATATTTGGTTAATCCGTCTCGGTCTAGCTATTCGCTAGCGGCAGTTTCTATTGACGTGATTGGTCGTGAACCGACAACCTCTACAGAATCTGATGGCCAGTTTGACTTTGGTGGCGCCGACGATTCGGTGAGGGCGTGTGCAGAAGAAGCCTTCTTTACTGCCCTGATTGCTCCTGTCATCACGCAGCAGCTGAAAGAAATTCACAATGAGTCTCTATATGCCGACATAGAAAATCCATTGGTTCGTGTTCTTGCAAAAATGGAGCACGTGGGAATCGCTGTTGATCGAAAGGCTCTAGAAAGTATTCGCGATCGATTGACCGCCGAGACTGTGGAACTGACACAGGCACTTCATGGCATCGCTGGTCGTTCCTTTAACTTGAATTCACCTACACAATTGCGTGAAATTCTGTACACAGAGCATGGTCTGTCACCTGGGAAGAAGACTAAAACTGGTTTCAGTACTGATGCCGCAACGCTGGAAAAGATTCGTGATCAGTGGCCAGAGTTCATTGATCCGTTGCTTCGATATCGCGAAGTCGAAAAGCTTCGTTCTACGTATGGTGAGGGTCTGTTGGGTGAAGTTGCACCTGACAGTCGAATTCATGCAACTTTCAATCAAACGGTTGCGCGAACTGGTCGACTCAGTAGCGACAAACCTAACCTTCACAACATTCCGGTGCGGACAGATGAAGGTCGAGTCTTTCGTACTGCTTTTGTAGCCAAAGAGGGAAGTTCACTGTTGGTCGCTGACTACAACCAAATTGAGCTTCGTTGTATTGCTCATCTTGCAAATGATCCAGGTCTCGTCGGTGCTTTTGCCGCTGGGCAAGATATTCACCAGGCGACAGCAGCGCGGGTGTTTGGTGTGCGTGCTGAAGATGTAACTCATGATCAAAGATCAAAAGCAAAGATGGTTTCATATGGTCTCGCTTATGGCATGGAGGCGTATGGGTTAAGTCAACGATTGGCGATTGGTGTCGACGAGGCGTCGGGAATCCTGAATGCTTACTTCGCGGCTTTTCCAAACGTGAAGCAATACATGGATGATGCGATTCATACAGCGCGACAGACCGGCTACACCGAGACGTTGTTTGGCCGTCGTAGACAGATTCCTGAATTGTTAAGCGACAACTTCAGGGTTCGTCAAGCCGGAGAACGCCAAGCCATGAATGCCGCGATCCAAGGACTTGCCGCAGATATTTTCAAGATCGCGCTAGTGAGAATCGATGCGCTCCTTGAAGAGGGGAAGCATCAGTCGCGAATCGTCCTGCAGGTGCATGACGAAGTCATTGTTGAAGTAGTTGATGAAGAACGCGACGTTGTAGGCCCGCTAGTTCTTGACACGATGCGTGGTGCTGCTGAGTTGAGTGTTCCGTTTGAAGTGCATGCGGCGTGGGGTGCAACCTGGGCCGCAGCAAAGGGCTGATTGTTCGTTGATGCCTGATGACGTAATTGGGGAACACTGGTTTGAACCGATGGCTGACCACATGGGTTCGGCCTATTTGCGGTATTCCTTCACTAAGGGCACTGTCAATGAGATTGACGCAATCGTCAGATTGTTAAACCTGAATCCAGGTGATCGAGTTCTTGATGTCGGGTGTGGTCCAGGTCGGCACGCTCATGAATTGGCTCGGAGGGGAATTACCGTTCACGGGGTTGACATCAGTCAGACTTTCATTGACCTAGCGACTACAAATTCGTCAACGGGATCAACATTTGAACGGATGGATGCTCGTGCCATGACCTTTGAAGCAGAGTTTGACGCCGTCATTTGTCTGTGCCAAGGGGCGTTCGGGCTCATGACCGCGGGCGGACACGATATGGCTGTTCTGACTGGTATCCGCCGCGCACTGAAGCCTGGTGGAGCCCTTGCATTGTCGGCCTTCAATGCCTATTTCGCAGTGAAGTATTTCGAGGCGGCTCAGTTTGATGCTGACCATGGTGTTTCCCACGAACTGACAGAAGTCCGTAATCAGAACGGCGATGTGATGGAAGTTGACCTTTGGACTGGCTGCTATACGCCTCGGGAACTGCGGTTAATGCTGGAAAGAGCCCAGATGAACGTACGGGACATCTTCAGTGTTGAGCCAGGTGCCTACGGCGATTGCGCGCCATCCTTGGAGACTCCGGAGTATCTGGTGATAGCGTTTGCTTCGCCTTTCCAACCGGAAGGTGCTTGCTAAGGCAAGCTCACCGATACCTCGTACCTATCATTTTCGAAAGATCAATTCCTTGTCCGATACCAACATCACTTCCGCAGCCATGGGCACCTTTGACGCGGAAAACAATTACACACCACGACAAATCACAGAACGTGATATTCCAAG
>Ga0114975_10000839_pt1 | contig 22487 bp, 20 predicted proteins | sample S_130626_EF_Meta_FD_87031 | JGI IMG/M metagenome (GOLD analysis project Ga0114975, IMG submission 87031) | Freshwater microbial communities from Lake Simoncouche, Canada to study carbon cycling - S_130626_EF_MetaG | ecosystem: Environmental > Aquatic > Freshwater > Lake | place: Lake...
ATTTTAACAAAAAGTATATTTTTGCGCCGTAAACAAAACTATTTACAATGTCAGACATCGCATCAAGAGTTAAAAAAATCATCGTTGACAAATTAGGAGTTGATGAAGCAGAAGTTACTAACGAAGCATCATTTACAAACGATTTAGGCGCTGATTCTTTAGACACAGTTGAGTTAATTATGGAATTCGAAAAAGAATTCAATATCTCTATTCCAGACGAACAAGCAGAAACAATTACTACTGTTGGTCAAGCTGTTGCTTATATCGATGAGCACGCAAAATAATTGTAAAATTATTTTCACGGCTTCCAATTAAACACAGTATATCTTAATCCGCCTTTTTGAGCCTTTGCTTTAAAGGCGGATTATTAATTTAAAAACAACCTCATGCAGACTAAACGCATCGTAGTTACAGGAATCGGAACATTGAATCCATTGGGAAACAGTCTTGGTGAATACTGGGATAATTTAGTAAATGGAGTGTCAGGAGCAGATATGATTACGCAATTTGATGCGTCTAAGTTTAAGACAAGATTTGCATGTGAAATAAAGGGCTTTGATGCGACCAATTTTATGGATCGTAAGGAAGCACGTAAATTAGATCGTTTTGCTCAAATTGCTTTGGTAGCAAGCGATCAAGCGGTTTTAGATGCAGGTATTACTAAAGATAATGTAGACCACGATCGTGTTGGCGTGGTATTCGCAAGCGGTATTGGTGGGTTAACCACTTTTACGGAAGAGGTAACCAACTTTGTAAATGGAGATGGCACACCAAGATTTAATCCATTTTTTATACCTAAAATGATTTTGGATATTGCTGCAGGACAAATATCTATGAAGCATGGATTTAGAGGACCTAACTATGCTGTTGTAAGTGCTTGTGCTTCTAGTACAAACGCTATTATTTCTGCAATGGATAATTTAAAATTAGGCAAGGCAGATATTATTATCACAGGAGGTGCTGAGGCGGTAATTGGTGTTGCAGGTATGGGTGGATTCAATGCCATGAAAGCTATGAGTGAGCGAAACGATGATCCTAAAACTGCTAGCCGTCCTTATGATAAGGATCGTGATGGGTTTATTATGGGAGAAGCTAGTGGGGTATTAGTATTAGAAGAATTAGAACACGCCATTAAACGTGGTGCTAAAATATATTGTGAGGTAGTGGGAGGTGGTGCAACAGCTGATGCCTATCACTTAACTGCTCCGCATCCAGAAGGGTTGGGTGCTAGAAATGTAATGAATGCAGCTTTAAAAGATGCAGGCATGTTGGCTACTGAAATTGACTACATCAACACACACGGAACTTCCACACCTTTGGGGGATATTGCTGAAGCAAAAGCAATTACTGAGGTTTTCGGTGAACATGCCTATAATTTAAACATAAGCTCTACCAAATCTATGACAGGTCACTGTTTGGGAGCAGCGGGTGTGATTGAAGCCATTGCATGTATCCAGTCCGTTATACATGATATTGTTCCTCCAACAATTAATCATTTTACGGACGATCCTGAATTAGACAATCGTCTTAATTTCACTTTCAATAAAGCACAAAAACGTGTTGTAAATGCTGCCTTAAGTAATACTTTTGGATTTGGCGGACACAATGCTTGTGTGATTGTGAAAAAATATAAGGCTTAATTTAAGTTAGTGAAACGCCGATTCAACCAATTCATTTCTTTATTTAAGAAAACAGGTTTTGAGGCAGACTTACATCATTTATTAGGATACCGCACTGGCAATGTGTTGCTTTTTCAAACAGCCTTAAATCACCGTTCTGTAAAGGACAATCCTACTGAAAATAATGAGCGTTTAGAGTTTTTAGGTGATGCCGTTATTGGAACAGTAGTTGCCGATTATTTATTTAAAAAATATCCATATAAAGGAGAAGGATTTTTAACGGAGATGCGTTCGAAAATGGTGAATCGTGCTCAGTTGAATAATATTGCGGTGCAAATGGGATTAAGAAAAATGACGCGCTTTAATAAAATGGATGGTGGTTTGAGAACAAGTCAAATTTTTGGAAATACCCTAGAAGCCTTGGTAGGAGCCATTTATTTGGATAAAAAATACGATTTTACAAAAAAATGGATCGTTGAAAAAATGATTCAGCCTTATTTGTTCATGGACGATTTGGAACAAATTGACATTAATATTAAAAACAAAATAATTGGATGGGCTTTAAAACAAGGCAAGCAAATTGATTTTGTTTTAGCAGGAGAACAGCTCGAAGGTCGACGCCGATTGTTTACTATTAATGTCGTACTAGACGGCGAAGTAGTGGCTAGCCAAAAAGGGTTTACAAAAAAAGATGCTAGCCAATTGGCTGCTCAAAAAGCCATAGAAGCTTTGGGCATTTAGCTAATAGTTTGGCAAAGCTCAATGAGCACACCATTGCTATCTTTTGGATGCACGAAGCAAATCAATTTGTTATCAGCTCCTTTTTTCGGCTGGTCGTTTAACAAAGTAAACCCCTCCAATTTCAAACGCTCCATTTCCGCAATAATATCAGGTACTTCAAAAGCAATATGGTGCATTCCTTCTCCTTTCTTATCAATAAATTTTGCAATCACTCCATTGGGGTCTTTACTTTCTAAAAGCTCAATTTTACCCCCATCTTTCAAAAAAAACGCAGTATTTACATTTTCAGACGCCACTAGTTCAGTTTTATAGCACTTGCTGTTTAATAGCCTTTCGAACAGCGGAATACTAATACTCAGGTTTTTTACTGCAATCCCTATGTGTTCTACGTTATAGCTCATAATACTTTGTTTTACGAATTGGGAAAAAAATGCCCTTCAAAGCTAACGAAATCGCGTTAATCCGTGGCTAAGCTTTACTTTTGTAGTCTGAAAAATCATAAACAGACATGTTAAAATTACCTATTTATCTTGATCATAACGCAACTACCCCAATGGATCCTAGGGTATTAGAGGCAATGATCCCTTATTTTACCGAAAATTTCGGAAACGCAGCAAGCAGAAACCACTCATTTGGATGGCATGCTGAAGAAGCAGTTGACTATGCACGTGAACAGGTAGCTCAATTAATTGGCGCTGATCCTAAAGAAATAATTTTCACTTCAGGTGCAACCGAAGGTGACAACTTAGCAATTAAAGGAGTATACGAAATGTATGCTAGCAAGGGTAATCATATCATTACTTGTACAACTGAACATAAAGCGGTTTTAGATACTTGCAAACACCTTGAAAAATTGGGCGCAGAAGTTACCTATTTGGAAGTTCAACCTGATGGCTTAATTGATTTAAAAGCATTAGAAGCTGCAATGAAACCAACTACTATTTTAGTAGCGATCATGTATGCTAATAATGAAATTGGTGTGGTGCAACCTGTAAAAGAAATTAGTGCGATTGCTAAAAAGCATGGTGCTTTATTTTTTACGGATGGTGTACAAGCAGTAGGCAAAATTCCAGTTGATGTCAACGCTGACGGTATTGATATCATGGCATTTACAGCACATAAAATGTATGGTCCAAAAGGAGTTGGTGCATTGTATGTTCGTCGTAAAAATCCAAGAGTTAAAGTAACTGCACAAATGGATGGCGGTGGCCACGAAAGAGGCATGCGTAGTGGTACTTTAAACGTTCCTGGTATTGTAGGTTTTGGTAAAGCTGCCGAAATTGCTAGAACGGATATGGCTGCTGATACAGAAAGAATTTCTAAATTAAGAGATAAGTTAGAGAACGCATTAAAGCAAATTGATGAGTCATATGTTAATGGAAATCCTGCACATCGTTTACCACATGTAAGCAATATTTCCTTTAAATATGTTGAAGGTGAAGGTTTGATGATGGGCTTTAACAAGGACATCGCATTGTCTTCAGGATCGGCTTGTACTTCAGCATCACTTGAGCCTAGTTATGTTTTAAAAGCATTAGGTTTAGGGGATGATTTAGCACATAGCTCATTGCGTTTCGGTCTAGGCCGTTACACAACCGAAGAACAAATTGATTTCACGATTAAAGCTGTTTCTGAAACAGTTTTAAAATTGAGAGAAATGAGTCCACTTTGGGAAATGTTTAAAGAAGGTGTGGACATTGATTCAATTCAATGGGCACATCACTAATTTCAATTTAATTTTAAAAAACATTAAAATATAAAAAATGGCATACTCAGATAAAGTAATTGATCATTATTCTAATCCTAAAAATGTAGGAACTTTAGATAAGGCATCAAAAAGCGTTGGTACAGGTTTAGTAGGTGCACCAGAGTGCGGCGACGTTATGCGTTTGCAAATTCAAGTGGACGAAGCAACAGGTATCATTACAGATGCTAAGTTTAAAACTTTTGGTTGTGGTTCTGCAATTGCATCTTCTTCTTTAGCTACTGAGTGGTTAAAAGGAAAATCAGTTGACGAAGCGGTTAAAATTGACAACATGGATTTAGTAGAGGAATTAAATTTACCTCCAGTTAAAATTCACTGTTCAGTTTTAGCTGAAGACGCTATAAAGTCTGCAATCAATGATTATCGTGTAAAGAATGGCTTAGCAGAATTAGTTTTCGAAGAGCGCATCCACTAAAATTCAACATGAGTGAAGTAGCAGAAAATACCATCCTAGTGAGTGATAAGGCTAAGGCTAAAGTGAAACAACTTATGCTTGATGCTGATATCAGCAATGACCCTTCCTATTTTTTAAGAGTTGGGGTAGTGGGTGGAGGTTGCTCAGGCTTGAGCTATAAGTTAGATTTTGACAACGAAATCAAACCGATGGATCAGGTTTTTGAAGACAATGGTGTAAAAGTGGTGACTGATTTAAAGAGCTTCTTATATTTAGTGAATACTGAACTAGATTTTTCCGATGGTTTAAATGGCAAAGGGTTTTATTTTAATAACCCCAATGCAAGTAGAAGTTGCGGATGCGGTGAAAGTTTCGCAGTTTAGCTTTTATGATTTATTCAAAAAATTAAGAATTTTTCGAAATCCTTGACTAATTATATTAATATGCCTCAGTAGAACTGGGGCATTTTTTTTGTAGCTTTGAAGCCTATGTGGGCAATTTGTAAAAAAGAATGGACGCAGTATTTTAGTGGACTGACTGGCTATTTAATCATTGGCTTTTACTTAATTGCTAATGGTTTGTTTTTATTTGTTTTGCCAAATTATAACGTATTTGACGCCGGCTATACATCCCTACAAGTTTACTTTGATTTTGCTCCATGGTTTTTATTATTGTTAGTACCGGCCATTACCATGCGCAGTTTTTCTGATGAGTATAAGCAAGGCACTTTTGAATTATTGAGAACATTGCCAATACGTTCAAATCAATTAGTAGCTGCTAAGTTCTTAGGGTCGTTTTTAATTATTTTATTCTCCATCTTACCTACTATTATCTACACTTTTGTAATGGACAATTTAAGTTCAGTAGGCGGTCTTGATTGGGGTGCCACGATGGGATCTTATTTAGGCTTATTGTGTTTGGCAGCAGTTTATACATCAATTGGTGTATTCACAAGCAGTACTACAAAAAATGGATTAGTGTCCTTATTGTTATCTATTGTGATTTCTATTTTATTATTTAAAGGTTTTGATTGGATCAGCAGTATTCATTTGTTTCAAAATGGATTTGACTATTATGTTCAACAATTAGGGTTGTCCTATCATTATGATCAAGTGAGCAAAGGGGTTATAAGCGGATCGGATATTATTTATTTCCTTTCCTTCATCCTTATTTTTAGCATTGGCACCATTGAACAAATAAAGGGTAAACTACCTTACATTATCGTAATACTAGCCATAGTGGTTGTAAACTATTTGTCAAATATATTCCCAGTACAAATTGATTTAACCAAAGACCAGCGCTATACCATTAGTGACAATTCGGAAAAAATTATAAAGGAAGCCGACTTAAACATAAAAATTCATTTGTACTTGGGTGGCGATATTCCATCCTATTATAAAAAAATCGCACAGTCTACAACTGTTTTATTGAATCGATTCCAAAAATTAAATCCATCAAAAATAGAGTGGTCAGTAGAAGTGCCTAATAAAATTTACAAGGACACCGCCTTATTTCAGTTTTATGATAGCTTATCTAAAATGGGCATCCCTATTGAGCGTGTACAGGATGAAGGGGTAGACATTGACAAAAGGGTTGATCAGTTAGTGGTTCCTGCTGCAGTAGTGGAGGTGGAAGGAATGAAACCCTATGTGATTGATTTGCGTTCAGGAAAAAAATATTTTAAGCCTTATAATATTGTAAAAGACATTCCAACAGAAGACGTGGAAGCGAGTGTGAATGCTGCAGAAGCATTACTTGAATATAAATTCATTCAAGCTTTTTATTTGTTAAATAGAAAACAAGTTCCTCAAATAAGTTATTTAATTGGAAACGGCGAGCCTGTTGATTTAACAGTGAATGATATTGGGAATGCGATTAAAAATCAATATCGATTATCTGTATTCGATTTAAAAAAAGGATACCCCAATGCCAATAAAATAAAAACCTTAGTTATTGTAAAGCCAACAATTCCTTTTTCTGAATTGGATAAATTGAAGTTGGATCAATATGTTTTATCAGGGGGGAATATTATTTGGGCTATTGATAGACTATATGCGGAGTATGATAGTTTGCAAAAAACCAATGGGTCATATGTGGCTTTTGATCGCGGCTTGGATCTTGACGATTTATTTTTCAAATATGGAGTTAGGATCAATTCCAATTTAGTGCAAGATTTAAATTGCGCAAAGCTCCCTATTGTAGTAGGAAAACAAGCGGACGGATCACCAACTATTCAAAGAATACCATGGCCTTATTATCCATTTTTGTATGGAAATGAAAATGCTAGCGTTACTCAAAACATGGACAGGGTGTTGTCATTATTCCCTTCAAGCATTGATACTTTAGCAAATAAAGAAATTAAGAAAACAATATTATTAAGTACAGATACAAATACGAGACTTATTACAACGCCTAATTTAGTAAGTATTAATAGTGTTAGGGATGAAGCTGATTTATATTCATTCAAAAAGCACCATGTTCCCGTTGCGGTTTTGTTGGAGGGCAAGTTCAATTCTCTTTTTGCTAATCGCATTTCAACTGAATTACAAGACAGTATTAAGGTATATACAGAAAATCCCTATTTATCAAAAGGACAAATTGCGTCTAAGCAAATTTTCATTGCAGATGCTGATATTGTAACCAATAAAACCTCAAAAGATCAAAATGGTGAACTCCTGCCAATCCCAATGGGTATGTTGCCATTTGATGAATTTCAGTTCGCGAATAAAAACTTTTATTTGAATGCCGTCTCCTATTTAAATGAACCAGTCGATTTATTAGATAGTAGAAATAAGACCATTATTTTAAGACTCCTTGATAAGGAAAAAATTGCCAATTCGAGATTATTTTGGCAAATAGCATTGCTTTTCGGTCCTATGCTAGTATTGATACTATTTTATATTATTTGGTCTTCCTATCGAAAAGCCCAATTTGCAAGCTAGTATATTATTATTAACTTTACAGCATGACAAAGGATCAAATCGTATATTCAGTTTTCGGACTTGTAATCGCTGCTGCGCTGACAATTGATTTAGGTTTTTTAAGTAAAAAAAGCAGTGTTATTACCATACGTCAAGCGTTAAAGCAAACCTTTTTTTGGGTTATGCTTGCACTTGCATTTTTCGGATTCATGTGGTTTGAAGAAGGTCAGGAATTAGCAATCCAATATTTAAGTGGGTATTTAATGGAATGGAGTTTAAGTGTCGATAATATTTTTGTATTCATATTGATTTTTGATGCCTTTAAAGTAAAAGAGAAAAACTATTCAAGGGTATTGCTAATAGGAATATTAGCAGCCATAATTTTTAGAATTATTTTTATCACTTTAGGGGTTGCCTTAGTCGCAAAATTCGCATGGGTACTTTATATTTTTGGTGTGTTTTTGGTTTATACAGGATATAAAATGTTTTTTGCCAATGAAGGAGAAAACGTAGACCCCCATGAGTATAAAATTTATAAACTATTAAAAAAAGTATTGCCATTAAGTTCTAATGATGGCGATGGAAAGTTTATGATAAGAGACCATAATAATAAGCCAGTATATACGAGTTTATTTGTGGTAGTGGTATTACTTGCAGCGATTGATTTAGTTTTTGCTTTGGACTCTATTCCTGCTGTCATGGGTATTTCACGCAGTAGCTTAGTTATATACACCTCCAATATTTTTGCAGTATTAGGACTTAGATCACTATTTTTCTTATTGAGAGGTGCGGTAAATGAGTTCGAGCATTTGCAACAAGGAATTGCTATAGTGCTTGTATTTATTGGTGTTAAAATGCTGGGCGAACATTATATTAATATTTGGATGGATAAAAATTCACAAGTAATTCTTTCATTATTAGTGATTATTTTTTGCATCACTGGATCTATCCTATATTCTCTTTTTGTTAACAAACAAAAATTAGCAAAGCAAAAACAATCCTAACTTATCTTTACATACATTTTACAAAATAACATGAACGGGAAAAAAGTATTTTTTTTAATAGCTATCATTATTTTCATTGACCAAGCAATTAAGTTTTATATAAAGCTTAACTATTTTATTGGCGAGGAGCATTTGCTTTTAGGTTCTTGGGCAAGATTACATTTTGTTGAAAATGAGGGGATGGCATGGGGTTTAAAATTTGGCGGTGATTTTGGTAAAATAATTTTGACATTGTTCAGATTAGGTGCAGTTGTATGGGGTACCTTTTTAATTAAAGGTTTTATTGAAAAAAAATACCACAATGGGTTCATTGTTTGCGCAGCTTTAATATATGCTGGCGCGCTTGGTAATTTAATTGACAGTTTGTTTTATGGGATGTTATTTGAGCAAAGTGTTCCTTTTACCACTCAAGTGGCTGTTTTTTTACCTAGTACCGGAGGATATGCTTCCTTCTTACACGGCAAAGTAGTTGATATGTTTTATTTCCCTATTGTGAGAGATGCGCACTTCCCAACCTGGTTCCCAATTTGGGGAGGGGAAGAATTTGAATTTTTCCGTCCAGTATTCAATTTCGCCGATGCGGCTATCAGTTCAGGTGTGATTTCCCTATTCGTATTTCAAGGGAAATTTTTTGCTGACACACCTGAAAACCAAGCTGCTTCTACTGAGACAGGAGCAGAATAGGCCCCATTTCCCTTTATTCAGCTTAATTTCTCGGTTGCTATTTACCATGCAATTTCGTACCTTCGTGCCCTAAAAATCAGCTACGATAAGCGTTTTATGAGTAATCAATACCCAGAATTTAATGGTCTACATCTGCCTACTATAGAGTCAGAAATATTGGCCGCTTGGAAAAAAGAACAAGCATTTGAGCAATCCGTTAGTTTACGTGAAGGCAAAACACCATTTGTGTTCTACGAAGGACCTCCAAGTGCCAATGGAATGCCTGGCATACACCATGTAATTTCAAGAACATTGAAGGATATGATGTGTCGTTATAAAACAATGCAAGGTTTCCAGGTAAAAAGAAAAGGTGGATGGGATACACATGGATTGCCGGTTGAGTTGGGAGTTGAAAAAGAATTAGGGATCACTAAGGAAGATATTGGTAAAAAAATTACGGTTGAAGAGTACAATCAAAAATGTCGTGAGGCAGTTTTAAGATATAAGAAAGAGTGGGATGACATCACTAATAAAATGGGATACTGGGTTGATTTAAATAATCCTTATATCACTTTTGAAAATAATTATATTGAAACCCTTTGGTGGATTTTAAGCACCCTTTACAAAAAAGGATACTTATACCAAAGTGTTAGTATACAACCTTATTCACCTGCAGCAGGAACAGGATTGAGTTCACATGAATTAAACCAACCAGGAACTTATAAGGATGTGAAAGACACATCGGCGGTTGTAATGTTTAAAGCATTGAAATCAGCGGCTAGCCAATTTTTATTTGATGCTGCGGCTGCCAATAAAAATAATCAAGACATTTACTATATGGCCTGGACGACTACTCCATGGACATTGCCATCTAATCTTGGATTAACGGTTGGACCTAATATTGATTATGTTTTAGTTGCCACTTATAACCCATACACTGCAATGCCAGTGAATGTTGTATTGGCTAAAGCCTTAGTTTCAAAATATTTTAAGGAAGAAGGTTTAACCATTGAAACTTATGTTGAAGGAGATAAAATTGTGCCATGGAAAATTTTAGCTGAATGCAAAGGAGCACAGTTAAATGATTTGCGTTATGAGCAGTTAATGCCATTTGAAGCAAATGACCCAGCAACATTCGAAGGTGATCCATTTAAAATTATAACAGGTGATTTTGTAACGACCGAAGACGGTACGGGTATTGTGCATACTTCCCCTGCATTTGGTGCGGATGACTATAAAGTAGGACAAAAAAATAATTTAGGTATTATTACTTTAGTAGATAGAGAAGGAAAATTTGTTGATGGTGTTGGTGAATTTAGTGGTCGTTTTGTGAAAAATTACAAAGACGAAAAAGATTATGTTGACGTGAACGTTGACATATGTGTGAAATTGAAAAAAGAAAATCGTGCATTTAAAGTAGAAAAGTACGAGCATAACTATCCGCATTGTTGGAGAACGGACAAGCCTATTTTATATTATCCTTTGGACGCTTGGTTTATTAAAACTACAGCGGTAAAAGACCGTTTAGTGGAATTAAATAAAACCATTAACTGGAAACCTAAAAGTACGGGAGAAGGACGTTTTGGTAATTGGTTAGAGAATATGGTGGACTGGAATTTATCTCGAAGCCGTTATTGGGGAACGCCATTACCTATATGGAGAACGGAGGATGGCACGGAAGAAATTTGTATTGGTTCAATTGAAGAATTAACAGCTGGGTTTATCGCTGCAAAAGAAAAAGGTTTTAATAAAGAGGTGAATTTGCAAATTGTTGATGGCAAATTAGACGTTGATTTACATAAACCATTTGTGGATCAAATTGAATTATTAAGTGCAAATGGTCAACCCATGAAACGTGTTTCTGATTTAGTGGATGTTTGGTTTGACTCAGGCGCTATGCCTTATGCTCAATGGCATTATCCTTTTGAAAATAAGGATTTGATTGATAAAGGAGAGGCTTTTCCAGCTGATTTTATTTGTGAAGGAGTCGATCAAACGCGTGGATGGTTTTACACTTTACATACTTTAGGCGTTTTGCTTTTTGATAGTGTTGCCTACAAGGCGGTGATGAGTAATGGTTTGGTATTAGATAAGAATGGCAACAAAATGAGTAAGCGTTTAGGTAACGTGGTAAATCCTTTTGAGACCATTCAAACATATGGTGCGGATGCAACAAGATGGTATTTAGTAACCAATGCATCGCCATGGGATAATTTAAAATTTGATTTATCAGGAATACAAGAAGTGCAAAGAAAATTCTTTGGTACTTTATATAATACTTATCAGTTTTTTGTATTGTATGCTAATGTAGACGGGTTTAAATTTGAACAAGAATATATCCCCGTAATAGAGCGACCAGAAATTGATCGCTGGATTATTTCATCATTAAATAGTTTAGTGCAAACGGTGACTACTTCAATGGATGATTTTGAACCAACCAATGCTGGCCGTGCAATTGAAACATTTGTGGACGAACACTTGAGTAACTGGTATGTTCGTTTATGTCGTCGTCGTTTTTGGAAAGGAACTTATTCTCAAGATAAAATTTCGGCTTACCAAACATTGTATGAATGTTTAGAAACTATTACAAGATTAATGGCGCCAATTGCACCTTTCTTTTGTGATCAAGTATTTAGAAATTTAAATGGAATTACCAAGCGACACAATGCAACTTCTATACACCATGTAGATTTCCCAAAATCGGATGCTTCAAAAATGGATATTGCTTTAGAAGAGCGTATGCAAATGGCACAGGATATTTGTTCATTGGTATTGTCGGTTCGTAAAAAAGTCAATATCAAAGTGCGTCAGCCTTTGCAAAAAATATTGATTCCGGTATTGGATCCCAAAATGAAAGCAGCCATTGAACAAATGGAATCGCTCATATTAGCCGAGGTAAATGTTAAAGAAATTAATTATATAACAGAAACCGACGGGGTAATTAGTAAAAAGCTAAAACCTAACTTCAAATTATTGGGTGCCAAACTAGGTACCAAAATGAAGCAGGCTTCAGCGGTCATTACGGCATTGAGTCAGGCACAAATTAGCCAGTTAGAAAAAGAGGGGGTTCTTAATTTGGATATTGAAGGGGAGATGATTCCATTATTGGTATCTGAAGTAGAAATCATAGCTGAGGATATCCCTGGATGGAGTGTTGCTGTCAAAAATGCATTGACGGTTGCCTTGGATATTACCTTAAGTCCTGCCTTATTGAATGAGGGAAATGCCCGTGAGCTGGTAAACAGGGTCCAAAACATTCGAAAAGAGGCCAATTTCGAGCTAACAGACAAAATTTTACTCCGAATTGTGGATAACACAAATTTGAAGGATGCGATTAATGAATTTTCCGATTATATTTGCGACGAAATATTGGCATTGAAAATAGATTGGGTTCCGGCTTTAGAAGACGGGGTGGATGTCGACATCAATGACCAAAAATTAAGGATTTCAGTTTTACAAAAAGGATAAATATGGCTACAAAGAAAATAGCACTAGCTAAAAAAGCAGCACCAGCTAAAAAGGCGGCTCCTGCAAAAAAGGTGTTAGCACCAGCTAAAAAAGCAGCTCCTGCTAAAAAAGCGGCTCCTGCAAAAAAGGTGGCAGCACCAGCTAAGAAAGCGGCACCAGCTAAAAAAGCAGCTCCTGCTAAAAAAGTGGTAGCACCAGCTAAGAAGACGGCACCTGCTAAAAAAGCAGCTCCTGCAAAAAAGGTGGTTGTACCAGCTAAGAAAGCAGCACCTGCTAAAAAAGCGGCTCCTGCAAAAGCACCAGTGAAAGCTGCTGCTAAGCCTGCAGCACCAGCTAAAAAAGCGGTTCCTGCAAAAGCTGCTGTTAAACCTGTAGCTAAGCCAGCGGTTCCAGCTAAAAAAGCGGTTCCTGCAAAAGCACCAGTGAAAGCTGCTGCTAAACCTGCAGTACCTGTAAAAGTAGCCGCTCCTGTAAAACCAGTTGAAAAATATGTACCACCTGCTAAGCCTGTGCCTAAAATACCAACCCCGCCTGTAAAGCCAGTTCGTAAAACTGCTGAGCCGATAAAGGATGTTAAGGTGCCAAAAATCAATGCTAAAAGTAGTGTTCCTTATCAACCGGGTTATGTACCAATGGAAAAAAGAAAGGAAGTTGAAAAGTCAACTGAGACCTTAGTAAAATATTCAGATGCTGAATTAGCAGAATTCAAAGACTTAATTACACGTAAGCTTGAATCAGCTAAAGCTGACCTTGCTTATCATAAAAGCCAAATGATGCACACTGGAGAGTTCGGTGGAGATTTTGATGATGCGAGATACATGACCATGGAAGACGGTAGTGTAAGTATGGAAAGAGAGCAATTAGCACAAAGAGCAAGCGTTTTAATCAGCTTCATTGATAAATTAGAAAAAGCATTAATGCGCATTGAAAACAAAACCTATGGTATTTGTAGAGTAACAGGTTTGTTAATTGATAAAGACCGTTTACGTATTGTACCTCATGCAACATTAAGTGTTGAAGCTAAATTAGGTAATGTAAAAAACAGTTCTGGAGAATAAGTTACAACTTCAGTTAAAAATACAAAAGCCCTGATTTTAATGTCAGGGCTTTTTTTATGGGTTATTTCACCTCTTGCATTTCAATTAGTTTTCGATAGTATCCATTTTCTGCAATTAAAGCATCGTGATTTCCACGCTCAACAATATTTCCTTTTTGCAGTACAATGATTTCGTCTGCGTGGCGGATGGTTGAAAGACGATGTGCAATAACAATGGAGGTTCTGTTTTGCATCATATTATTAATGGCATCTTGCACTAGTTTTTCACTCTCCGTATCTAATGCCGACGTAGCTTCGTCTAAAATCAAAATTGGAGGATTTTTCAGAACGGCTCTAGCAATGGTTAATCTTTGACGCTCGCCTCCACTTAATTTACTTCCTCTATCACCAATTACAGTATTGAAGCCATCTTCTTTATTGGTAATAAAATCATAAGCATTTGCAATTTTTGCAGCCTCTATTATTTCAGCTTCCGTTGCATCAGGCTTACCTAATGCGATATTGGCAGCAATGGTATCGTTAAATAAAATGGGCTCTTGTGTTACGATACTAATTTGTTGACGAAGGCTATTTAAACTATAGTCTTTAATATTTTTTCCATCTATCAATAAATCACCTTCACTAACATCATGAAAACGAGGAACTAAGTCGGCCAATGTACTTTTTCCTGCACCCGAAGAACCAACCAGGGCAATGGTTTTACCTTTTTGAATTGTTAAATTAATATGATCTAAAATGGTCGCATCTTGATAGGAGAAAATCACATTTTTAAATTCTATCGAATCATTAAATCCTTTTAATTCAATAGGATCCTTTTTTTCTTCTACAACAATAGGTGCTTCTAAAATTTCGTTCAATCGATCAAGTGTTGCATTACCCCTGTTCACATTATAAACTGCTTGTGATAAAGCTTTCGACGGGTTAATGATTTGCGAGAACAAGGCAACATATCCTATAAATGAACTGCCAGATAAAATCTCTCCACTTAACACAAGCTTACCGCCAAACCACAATACGCAACATAAAATAATGACACCTAAGGATTCTGATAACGGAGAAGCAAGATCACGTTTATTTAAAATCTTATTCTTGATTAAAAATATTTCGTCAACTAAGCCAAAAAAACCTTTTTTAACTTTTGCTTCTGCATTAAATGCTTTTATGATTCTAAGACCTGTTAAAGTTTCTTCCATTTGGGTCATGATCTCACCCCATTTAATTTGTGCTTTGTTGGTATGTTTTTTTAAACTGTTACCAATTCTACCTACAATCAATCCTGCTAAAGGCAATAAAACAAAAACGAATAAAGTTAATTTCACGCTAATAATAAATAACACAATAACGATACCTATAATATTTAATGGCTCTTTAATCATTCCGTCTAAAGCACCGATTACTGAATTTTCTAATTCTGAAATGTCATTAGAAGATCTACTTAATATATCCCCTTTACGTTGCTCAGTAAAATAACCAATAGGTAATTGTAAAATTTTATTGTAAAGTAGTTTTGAATATTTTTTGGTAACCGCATTTCTGATGGGGGCTAAAAAATAAAAGGATAAATATAAAAACAGGTTTTTTAACAACACGGCCATTATAATGCCAAAACAAATCCAACCAAGGGCATACTCTTTCCCATGTTGCGTAATAATATTTTGTAAAAAGCCATATACCACATCCTTAATATTACCGGAATCATTTGAGGTACTCGTAATAGCACCAGTTAATTCACCCTTTCCGAATATTAAATCCATGAAGGGCATTAACATACTTAAGGAAAAGAGACTAAAAATGATGGACAAGGATATAAAAAGGGTATACAGGCCCATATATGCCTTATATTCCTTGATGTAGCTAACGATTCTAAAAAATTTCTTCATATTGAAACTATTCAACAAAATAATCAGCAAAGTAACTAATTTTACAGCGAATCAACGATTTTGATTATTATGGAAGAAGGTAAAAGACAGAAACAAGTAGCAGGTGCCATTCAAACTACCATGAATGATATTTTCTTAAAATTAGGACTAAACATAGTTGACGGTGGAATGGTGTCTATTTCATCTGTTAAAGTAACCCCCGATTTATTAGAGGCACGTATATATTTAAGTTTATTTCAGGTGAACGACCAAGCAGCCTGTTTTAAGAAAATTCAAGCCCAGGCTTGGGAAATAAAAAAGAGATTAGGTGAGGAGATGAAGCATTCTTTAAGACGCATTCCAGTGTTGCATTTTTATTTGGACGACACCCTTGACTATGTTTTTAAAATGGAAGAGATTTTAAAAAATTTATAAGTGCATTTTTTATTTGCTTGGCGATATTTTAGAGGCAAGTATGCTTTTCAAGCAATTCAAATTATTGCATGGGTAAGTGTATTTGCCATTGCCATTGGAACAGCAGCGCTCATTACTATTTTAAGTGTGTCGAATGGTTTTTCAGATGTCGTGAAAGGTTTATATGCTGATTTTTACGCTGACATAAGCATTACCCCTAAAAATGGAAAGTTTATGTCGGTGACGGATGCTCAATATATAAAGCTTAAAAACATACATGGCGTAAAGGCAATCAGCAAGGTCGTTGAAAGCAGAGCCTTGCTTGTTAAAGAAGGATATCAAACCGTTGCTATTATTAAAGGAGTTGAAAATTCATATGGCAACATTAACAAAATAAATAAATACTTAAAACGAGGCGAGTGTGCGATTGGTGATTTACAAACTCCTTTATTTATTATGGGTATTGGTGTTGAACATAAGTTGGGATTAATGCAGCAAATGATAGGCGATACCTTGCAAGTATTTGCAGTCAACAGGTCAGGAAAATCAATCACTCAAATTAACCAATTAAATAATTTAACTGCGCAGCAGGCTGGAACCTTTTCCGTACAACAAGAATTTGACGATCAATATGTTTTTACAAATGTGGACTTCGCACAATACCTATTTGATTTAAATCCCTTAGAAATGTCGGCAGTTGAAATGTCGATTGAGGAGCTGGATGAAAAAAATATTATTACTGAAATCCAAAAAGTATTTGGCACCAATGTTGTTGTCAGCAACAGGTATCAGCAAAACATTGATTTATATCGCATCATGCAAGTTGAAAAATGGATCATTTTTTGCATCCTAGCCCTTATTATGGCTGTAGCCTCTTTTAATTTAGTTGGCGCATTAACAATGTTGGTCTTAGAAAAAGAAAAGGACATTCATGTGTTAAATGCAATGGGTGCAACGCAATGGGATATTCAAAAAATATTTTTAATCTTATCAGGTATAATGGCTTTATTAGGTTCTTTCATTGGAGGCGGGATAGCTTCCCTTTTTTGTTGGCTTCAGTATAAGTATCATTTTATCAAACTGGGCGGAGGGTCATTTATTATTGACTATTACCCGATACAGCCTATGTTAATTGATTATATATCCATCATGTCACTTGTAATCGTCATTGCATTATTAGCAGGATGGATTCCATCACGTAAGGCAGCAGCAAAAATTTACGAACGTATCGTTTAGGGTCAAACGATTGGGGTGTAAAAAAAGCCACAACTTTCGCTGCGGCTTTTTTTAATACTATTTGAAAGGATTAATAATCCCCAAGTGTTTCTTCAAGTTGTCCTAAAGCTTTTGCTAATTGCTCATCATTTGGTGCAATACCATGCCACTCGTGGCCGGTTTCCATAAAGTCAACACCTTTACCCATTGTGGTTTTCATTAAAATAACAATTGGATTACCTTGCCCAGTCAATGATTTAGCCTTATCTAAAGTAGCAACAATTTCTTCGATATTATGTCCATCCATATGTAATACGGTCCAATGGAAAGCTTTGAATTTATCTTCTAAATTATCTAAGTTTAAAACCTTACTTAACGGTCCGTCAATTTGTTGACCATTCACGTCGATAGTTGCAATATAGTTGTCAACTTTATTATGAGCAGCAAACATAATGGCTTCCCAGTTTTGACCTTCTTGTAATTCACCATCACCATGTAATGAATAAATGATACGGTCGTCGCCATTATATTTTTTAGTAAGTGCTGCACCAATAGCAACACTCATGCCTTGTCCTAAAGAACCACTCGCAATTCTAATACCAGGTAAGCCTTCGTGCGTAGTTGGGTGTCCTTGTAATCGTGAATTAATTTTTCTAAAAGTGGCTAATTCTTTCACATCAAAATAACCTGATCTTGCTAATACTGAATAAAATACGGGAGATATATGACCATTAGACAAGAAAAATAAATCTTCGTTGATTCCGTCAATTTTAAATTGAGTATCAATTTTCATCACTTTAAAATAAAGTGCGGTTAAAAAATCGGTACAACCCAATGATCCGCCTGGGTGTCCACTTTGTTGTGCATGAACCATTCTTACGATATCTCTTCTTACTTGAGAAGCAATTTTTGTTAATTCTGATGTTGTCATATAAATTATTTCTATGTTGGCAAAGATAGATAAAAAAAAGACTTATGTAGAATACTATGATTTGCTTAGCTTTGTATACTCAAATAATTCAATTTATGTCAGAGGAATTAGTAAAAATTACAACAGAGGCAGAGGCTGGAATGAAAAAAGCCATTAATCACTTAGAAATTGAAATATCTAAAATTAGGGCTGGAAAAGCATCCCCATCCATTTTAGAGGGCATCAACGTTGATTATTATGGTACACCAACCCCAATTAGTCAGGTTGCCAATGTACAGGTACTAGACACCCGTACCATTAGCATACAGCCTTGGGAAAAAAATATGTTGGCTTTAATTGAACGCTCCATTATGGCTGCAAATATTGGTATTACTCCTCAAAATGATGGTGTAAATATTAGATTATTTATGCCTCCTTTAACCGAAGAGCGTCGTAAGGAATTATATAAAAAGGCTGCCGGCGAAGGGGAACACAGCAAAATAGCCATCCGCAATATTCGTAGAGATCATATTGAGAAAGTTAAGAAATTACAAAAAGACGGCACGAGCGAAGATATTTGTAAAGGCACTGAGGATGAAATTCAAGCTTTAACCGACAAGCATATTGCAATGGTTGAAAAGCATTTAGAAGCAAAAGAAAAAGAAATTATGACGGTTTAATATACCTGGTTATAAAAAATAAAAATGCCCTTTTAGAAAAAATCTTAGAGGGCATTTTTATGTAAACTTATAAGTAAGTGGATGAATTTTAAGTGGATGCTTTTTTAAAGAAATCAAATTTACCTCTGTTTACAATATACACACCAAATAAGATGAGACCTAGGCTGGCGACTTGAATGATATTCAAATACTCTCCGTCAAATAAGCCCCAAGCTACAGCAATAACGGGTATTCCATAAGTAACAAGAGATCCGAATAAAATACCAGCACGCTTTACTAAATAATAAAATAAAATGGTGGCGATAGAAGTGCCCACGATACCTAATAAAATACTTGCCAATAAAGAATGCACCACAACAGGGTCACTAAATTGTAATTTAAAATAACCTGTAAAATATAAAATGAAAACGCATGGAATGATTAAAAACACAAATGCGACAGAAGCGATATTTAAAGAGCCCATATTTTGCATATACCTACCAACAATATTTACATTGATACCATAAAACAAGGTAGCCAATAAAACCAATGCTGCGTAGGATAAATTATGAAAACTAACATCTTTACCAGAAGCCAATAAAAAGCTAAGCCCAACAAATCCAATAATCATCCCAATGATTTTTACTTTATTGGTTTGTACGTTAAAAAAAAGTACGCCAACTATGATCGTAAACATGGGTGTTAGTGAATTAAGAATACCAGCCAATGAACTATCAATTTGGGTTTCAGCTATGCAAAACAAATAGGCTGGAATAAAATTCCCAAGGATGCCAGATAAGACCACCAATCCCATTTTTTTAGTGGGGATATTTTTAAAGGCTTTTAGGGCAAAAGGCAATAAAATTAAACCTGCCGACAACATTCTTAAAGAGGCAACCTGGTAGGGGGTGAAGGCCTTTAAACCTTCTTTCATCAAAATAAAGGAACTGCCCCAAATAATGGAAAGGAGCGAAAAAACCAGCCAGTTAGCCCACTTATTAAACATTGAGTTAGATTTCACACAAAGATGGCTATTTTTCGCTTAAAAGGTGGATAAATAGTTGGCTAATTGAAGGGAATTTACGGCGGTTTCCTTTTCTTTGTAAACTATGAGTCAACATGCCAATTATTCGATTAAAGTGGACCAGTTTGAAGGTCCTTTTGATCTTTTATTATTTTTTATTGAGCGCGATGAAATGGATATTTATAATATTCAGATCACGAAAATTATAAATGACTTTTTGGATTTTATTCATAATCAAGACAAGTTAAATATTGAGTTAAGTAGTGAATTCATTTTATTCGTGTCTACTTTAATGCGTATTAAGGCAAAGCTTTTATTGCCAAGAAAAGAAATTGATGCGCAAGGAAATGAAATTGACCCTAGACAAGAATTAATTGATAAAATTTTAGAGTACAAAAAATACAAAGAAGCCGCTGTTCAAATGGCTGATTTGGAAGCTTTAAGAATGCTCATGTTGAAGCGTGGAAACATTCAACAGGAAATGTCATTGGTGGGTGAAGAAGCTGCAGAAGGTACTGAATTACAAACGGTGACTTTATTTAAATTAATGAAGTCGTTTGAAAAGGTAATGTTGCGTTTACAGGATCGCCAATTTAAACCAGTGCATACGGTAGTTCGTTACAACTACACAATGGAAGGAAGTAGAACTCATTTGTTAGATTTAGTAGCACTTGAAAAAACAGTTTCCTTTGAAAAGGTTTTTGACATTTGCGAGGACCGTGTACACGCCTTATTTTTATTCTTATCGATATTAGAACTTTCTCAACAAAAGTATATGAAATTACTAGTGGGAGAAGGCCGCAATAATTTCATTATTGAATGGAATGAAAATAGAGAAGAGGACTTGGAGCCAGGCCATGTTGATGCTTTTGATGCATGGGAAACGAAGGCTGACTTAGATGCATTCAAGGATGAGCCTACATCTAATGCCGATGGAGATTTTGATCCAAGTTTGAATTAATCACAGTAAGTTTTTCTTGAAAATAGAGTGCAGGGAAATTACCCTTCTGTTAAAACCATTTGCCCTAATAATGTTTTTACTGCTTCTGCAATAGCGTTCGCATCATAATGACATTCGTGTTGTAATTCTTTTAAACTTCCGTGTTCAACAATTGTATCAGGAATACCTAAAATCTTAATTTGACTTTGGTAGCCGTGCGCATTCATGAATTCTAAAATGGCTGCACCTACTCCTCCTACAATGGTACCGTCTTCTACGGTTACAATTTTATCATAGTTTTGGAATACTTCATGTAAAAGTGCTTCGTCCAAAGGTTTTATAAAACGTATATCATAATGTGCAGGATCAATGCCATCGATTCTTAATTGTCGAATAGCTGTTTGCGCAAAATTTCCTGGATGTCCGAATGAAAGTATGGCAATATCTTTCCCGTCTTTTAATTTTCTTCCTTTACCAATGGTCAATTCTTCAAATGGTTTTTTCCAGTCAACCATTACACCTTCACCGCGAGGGTATCTTATTACAAATGGCAAATTGGTGCTAGGTAATTGAGCTGTAAACATCAAATTACGCAACTCCTGTTCATTCATTGGAGCAGCAATGATCATATTAGGAATACATCTGAAAAAGGCAATATCATAACAACCATGGTGTGTTGGTCCGTCCTCGCCAACTAATCCAGCACGGTCTAAACAAAATACGACAGGTAGTTTTTGTAAAGCAACGTCATGTATTACTTGGTCATAAGCACGTTGCATGAATGAACTATAAATATTACAGAACACTTTTAAACCTTGTGTTGCTAAACCGGCACTTAAGGTTACTGCGTGTTGTTCGCAAATTCCCACATCAAAAGCACGATGAGGCATTGCTTCCATCATAAATTTTAGCGAAGACCCACTCGGCATTGCCGGTGTTACGCCCATGATATTAGGGTTATTTTCAGCAAGTTCTAAAATGCTATGTCCAAATACGTCCTGGTATTTTGGAGGCTGAGGTGTTTCAATTTTTTTCTTAACAATCTCACCTGTTAATTTATCAAACAAGCCAGGTGCGTGCCATTTAGTTTGGTCTTTTTCGGCCAATTCGTAACCCTTACCTTTTACGGTTAAAATGTGTAAAATTTTAGGCCCTGGAATTTCACGTAAATCTTTTAAAGTGTCAACTAATTTAGTGATGTTATGACCATCAATTGGTCCAAAATATCTTAATTGTAAAGCTTCAAATAAATTACTGCTTTTTGAAACCACTCCTTTTAACCCAGCTTCCACCTTTGAAGCCATCTCTCTTGTGAAATGCTTGCCAACAGGGAGTTTTCCCATTAATTGCCAAAGCTCGTCTCTGAATTTATTGTAAGTTGGTGATACACTTATATCCGTTAAATATTCTTTTAGGGCACCCACATTCGGGTCAATGCTCATGCAATTGTCATTTAAAATAATGAGCACATCGCTATCAGCAACACCTGCATGATTCATTGCTTCAAATGCCATACCCGCTGTCATGGAGCCGTCTCCAATAATAGCTACCGACTTTCTATTTTCATTTTTATACTTTGCCGCCATTGCCATACCCAATGCAGCCGAAATAGAAGTGGACGAATGACCCACACCAAAAGTATCATATGGACTTTCAGAACGCTTTGGGAAGCCACTTAATCCGTTATATTTTCTGTTTGATACAAATGCATCTCGACGACCCGTCAAAATTTTATGTCCGTAGGCTTGATGCCCTACATCCCAAACTAATTGATCAAATGGGGTATCGTAAACATAATGAAGGGCAACACTTAATTCAACAACACCAAGGCTTG
>Ga0114975_10000841_pt1 | contig 22461 bp, 16 predicted proteins | sample S_130626_EF_Meta_FD_87031 | JGI IMG/M metagenome (GOLD analysis project Ga0114975, IMG submission 87031) | Freshwater microbial communities from Lake Simoncouche, Canada to study carbon cycling - S_130626_EF_MetaG | ecosystem: Environmental > Aquatic > Freshwater > Lake | place: Lake...
AATCTGGCGTCCCCAGGGGGATTCGAACCCCCGTACTCACCGTGAAAGGGTGATGTCCTAGGCCTCTAGACGATGGGGACCTGGACCACTAGCTACCTTAAATACTTGGTGTTGTAAAGAACAGATATGCATTCTCCCGAAACGCTTTGATGGGAATAGGCAAATGTTGAGTGATAAATATGTAGGTGGAAGTTACTAGAACTAAAACCCTTGAATTCGTCACCAAATGATCGCATACCCTACCAATCACCTGCTACTCTTTACATCTAAACAGCCGAAATTATAGCCCAAATCTATCGCGATCGTTAAATCTCTTTGTTTTTCTTTTTCTGATGGCTATGCCTTATACTTGAAATATATATACAAATCAAAATTGTCAATAAAAAATGGCTAAGAAAAGCGATAACTGGGGTGGTAGAAGATCTAACGCTGGATTGCCTAAGATAGAGGGTGGTCGAAGAGTTTTGATCACTCTTAAATCCGAGCATATTGAGATGGCCACATTGCTAGGAAATGGAAATATGTCCTTGGGTATTAGAAAAGCGCTTGAAGCATTATCTAGTGGAATAAAGCGTATTAAAAACTAAAACTGAGTCAGTAGATGCATTAAGGATCTACTAATGTATGATTAAATACTTCCTGACTTATATATGGGGCTACGAATGAACCAAAAGTTCAAACTTAACATTGCTATAGCATTAATAATTGTAAATTTGATGATGGGTTTATTAAATCTAGATGCTAGCAGCATAACTGGTTTAGGAGTATTTAAGGGCTACCATGAGTTTTTTCAGATCGCATCTTTTTTATTAATTATTTCTCTGTATTACTTTCCCGCTTCAAAAATAATTAAATACGCTACTGTGATTTGTATATCAGTACCGATACTCAAGACAAGCGTAACATTGTTTCAATTCTATGCAGGCAATTCATACATATCAAAATTAATGACTAGTTCATTTGAGTGGACTCTTTGGGTCGAGCTAATTATAAGAATTTCCTTGGTTATCATCGTTTTAAGCTATAGGCCAGTTGAATCGTCGCGCTCTACAAGCTAATATCTTATGCCGGAGGGTGATTACGGGAAATATACGAAAAACTATAGTAGTTTTAATTTTGTGGTGGAGATAAGCGGGATCGAACCGCTGACCTCTTGCATGCCATGCAAGCGCTCTCCCAGCTGAGCTATACCCCCGAAGTCCCGCAACATCACTGCAAGACACTGAAAACAATCCGAGATTTTAGCCTATTTTCGTGCGAGCGCGCAAATTGCTAACTGACCACCTTGGAGAGCCTTTTAATAGCTTCCTCTTTACCCAAAACTACCAATACTGAGTCAATAGCCGGTGTTTGAGTACTAGCAAATAATGCATATCGTACTGGCATAGCCAAAGCAGGCATTTTAATTTGATGTTGCGTCAATATTTGCTTAAAGGCTGCGCTATATGCTTCTTTTGTTGGTTCTGTAGTTCCTAAAATTTTGATGAGATCTTTCAGCGCGGGAACAATTGCTTCTGGAATATTCTCAGCAACTTGTTCGGGAAGATGATTAGGTGCAGGTACATAAAATAGTTTTGCCCCCTCTACTATTTCAATCAATGTATTTGCACGGTCTTTCATTAGGCCCACTACCTGCACAAAGTCAGGACCATTTTCTGTATCGATACCAAGTTCATGTGCAAAAGGTTTGACTAGTTCAGCAAGCCTAATAGCATCTGATTGCTGAATATATTGATGATTTAACCAAAGCAATTTTTCAGGATTATGTTGTGCAGGAGATCTTCCTAAACTTTCCAAATCGAACCATTGAACAAATTGCTCCTTGGTAAACACTTCAGCATCTCCATGTGACCAACCAAGACGAGCCAAATAATTGAGAATCGCTTCAGGTAGGAATCCAGCCTTTTGATAATCCCGAACGCTCATGGCGCCATTACGCTTACTCATCTTTTCACCAGCATCATTTAAGACTGTTGGCAGATGTGCATAAACTGGAGGCATGCCACCCAAAGCTTTCATGATATTAATTTGCCTAGGCGTATTGTTTACGTGATCATCGCCTCGAATAACATGTGTAATGTTCATGTCTAGGTCATCAACTACAACACAAAAGTTATAGGTTGGTGTGCCATCTGGTCGGGCTATGACCAAATCATCCAGCTCATCATTGCTAATTTCAATCTGACCTTTAACCGCATCATCCCAAATGACTGAGCCGCCAATTGGATTTTTGAAGCGAATGACAGGAAGTACCCCTTGAGGTATTGGAGGGAGAGTCTTTCCCTCTTCAGGCCTCCATAGGCCGTTATAACGAGGCTTTTCTTTATTTGCCATTTGAACATCGCGGAGTCTGTTGAGCTCTTCTTCACTCATGTAGCAGGGATAAGCCAAACCTGCTTCAAGCATTTGTTTAATGACTTCGCGATAGCGATCAATACGTTGCATTTGATAGACTGGCCCCTCATCTAAATCGAGACCAAGCCAAGCCATGCCTTCAATGATGACGTCTACTGCTTCTTGAGATGAACGCTCTAAATCAGTATCTTCAATACGCAAAATAAAAGCACCCTTGTTATGGCGTGCAAAAGCCCAAGGATAAAGAGCGCTACGCAGATTTCCTAAATGTATAAAACCCGTAGGACTGGGGGCAAAACGTGTACGAATATGCATAGGTTCTATTATCTCAGGTCAGGAAAATACACAGCAAAATCTAAAAAAGTGGATACTTTAGTTTATGAATGAATTACTTGTATTTATATGTGATGGCGCACCAGTCCGCGGGGAAATAGTATCAATGAGCTCTGCTTGGCAAGCAATCCTAGAGCGCCGGACTGACCCGCCGGCTGTCCGCCGTATTTTAGGTGATTTTGTTGGTGCAGCCACCCTTTTAAGTGCAAGTCTTAAATTTGAGGGCACCCTCATTATTCAAGCCCAAAGTAAGGGACCAATACAGCTATTGGTAGTTGAATGCAAATCAGATTTAAGCATACGTGCCACGGTCAAGCTTTCCGTTGATCCGGCCGAAATTGCGCCTAATGCGACCTTGGGAGAGCTATTGGACGCCTCTCAGACCGGTAGGCTAGTCATTACCCTTGACCCAAAGGATCGAGAACCCGGTCAACCGCCATATCAGGGTATTGTTGCCCTTCAAGAACATCATGGGACCATGATCAAACCTGTTACTAGTGCTGCAGAGGCGATTGCCCTATACATGCAGAACTCAGAGCAGCTCGATACCCGAATCTGGTTAAGCTCCAATGAAACCCATATTGGAGGCTTGTTACTGCAACGTCTACCGAATTCAGGTGGTCATGCACACCTTGATCCTCAAATTGCCGCAGAAGGCTGGTCAAGAATTCAGACTTTAGGCGAAACCATTACCGATGAAGAGTTATTAAATTTACCGCCAGCTACTATTTTACGTCGCCTATTTCTTGAAGAGTCAACAGAAAATGGTGTACGAAGCTTCCCTTCACGACCTATACGATTTGCATGTAGCTGTTCACGTACTAAGGTTGCTGATGTATTAAGAATGCTAGGAGAAGAGGAGGTCCAGAGCATCCTAGCTGAGCAAAGTGTTGTTGAAACCGTCTGTGATTTTTGTGCCCAACCATACCGATTTGATGCCGTAGATTGTCAGCAAGTATTCAAAACAAATTTATTAAGTGATGCAACTAGGCCACCATCTAGGGGTCATTAATAAAGCTTTTATTGCTTGGCAGTAGCTTGCTTTAGACCTTCGTCAGAATTACTTGATGATGCCTTATCGCCAGGCAAAATTTGCACAAAAAATTCTCCCTCTTTGATTAGACCGTGCTCAACTCTAGCGCGCTCTTCAATTGCCCGAGTACCATCTTTTAAATCCTTGACGTCGCCTGCTAATTTTGCGTTACGCAAAGCCAAGAGGCTATTCTTTGCCTCTTGTAGCTCTACCTGCTTCTCCATCTCGTAGACCTTAATCCAGCCACCTTTTCCTAGCCAGAGTGGATACTGGATTGCGATCAACAATAACAGCATGGAGTAGATAACTATTCGCATAATCTAATAGATCAGTTAGATAGATTAACGTTTGAGATTATAGAAAACGGATTTACCAGGATAGCTTGCAACATCGCCCAAATCTTCTTCAATACGAAGTAGTTGGTTATATTTAGCAATGCGATCTGAGCGTGATAAAGAGCCTGTTTTTATTTGTCCAGCATTGGTTCCAACCGCAATATCTGCAATGGTGCTGTCTTCGGTTTCCCCAGAGCGATGCGAAATGACAGCAGTGTAATTTGCACGTTTTGCCATTTCAATTGCAGCAAAGGTCTCGGTTAAGGTTCCAATTTGATTGATCTTAATAAGAATTGAATTTGCTACACCCTTTTCGATGCCTTCTTTTAGAATACGAGTATTAGTAACAAATAAATCATCACCAACTAATTGGATTTTCTTGCCTAACTTTTGAGTGATATCAACCCATCCATCCCAGTCACTCTCATACATACCGTCTTCAATCGACACGATTGGGAATTGATCTGCTAGTTGACCCAAGTAATCTGAAAACTCACTAGATGATAATTGCAATCCCTCACCTGATAAGTGGTACTTTCCGTCCTTATAAAATTCACTTGCTGCACAATCTAATGCTAGCAAAACATCTTCTCCAGCCTGGTAGCCAGCCCCTTCAATTGCTTTTAAAATAGTTTGTAAGCATTCAGTATTGCTTTTGAAGTTGGGGGCAAAACCGCCCTCATCTCCTACTGAAGTAGGCATTCCTTGAGACTCTAGGATTTTTTTTAATTCATGAAAAATTTCAGCGCCACAACGCAATGCTTCACGGAAACTCTGCGCACCTACTGGCATTACCATGAATTCCTGAATATCTAAGCTATTGTTTGCATGGGCTCCACCATTCACAATATTCATCATGGGAACGGGTAATTGCATACCACCAGAACCACCAAAGTAACGATACAAAGGCAACCCAGCTTCCTCAGCTGCAGCTCTAGCCACAGCCATTGAGACTGCCAGAGTAGCATTGGCACCTAGGCGGGCTTTATTATGAGTGCCATCCAATTCGATCAAGGTGTGATCCAAGAAAGCTTGTTCACTTGCATCTAGGCCTAATATAGATTCTGCAATTTCAATATTAATATTTTGAACAGCATTCAGAACACCTTTACCTAGGAAACGTGACTTGTCTCCATCGCGTAATTCTATTGCCTCTCGTGAGCCTGTTGAGGCACCTGATGGAACAGCTGCACGACCCATTACTCCCGATTCGAGTAGCACATCACACTCAACCGTTGGATTTCCGCGTGAATCCAAAATTTCTCTACCGATAATGTCAACAATGGCGCTCATGCACCTTCTCCTTAAAGCAATATGAAATGGGGCTATTAAATACTTCTATTTAAAGCTATCTTCTAAATAAGAATCGCTATCCTTAATCACTGAATCAATAGCTACCAGTGACTCAAGCAATTCTTTCATACGATCCAGCGGAACTGCATTGGGGCCGTCTGATAATGCGTTAGCTGGATTTGGATGTGTCTCCATAAACAAGCCACTAATACCTACAGCAACTGCTGCTCTAGCCAAAACAGGAACAAACTCACGTTGACCGCCACTAGATTGTCCTTGTCCACCAGGTAGTTGAACTGAATGGGTAGCATCGAACACAACTGGTGCTTTAGAGGCCCGCAGAATGGCAAGACTACGCATATCAGAAACCAAATTGTTATATCCAAATGAAGCGCCACGTTCGCACACCATGAATTGATCTGGCAGATTTTTTTCTGCTGCAGCAGCTCTCGCTTTATCAATCACATTCAGCATTTCATGGGGGGACAGAAATTGCCCTTTTTTGAAATTAACTGGTTTACCACTTTGAGCGCAGGCACGAATGAAGTCAGTTTGTCTACATAAAAAAGCAGGGGTTTGAAGAACATCAACAACTTTTGATACCGCCTCAATCTCGCTAATATCATGAACATCCGTTAGGACAGGAACACCCACTTGCTTCTTAACTTTTGCCAAAATTTCTAAACCCTTTTCCATTCCTAAGCCACGGAAAGAGTTGCCTGAAGAGCGGTTAGCTTTATCAAAAGAGGATTTATATATAAATGGAATCTTTAAGGCACTAGTGATTTCTTTTAATTGTCCTGCAACATCAATAGCCGATTGTTCGGATTCGATGACGCAAGTACCCGCTATTAAAAAAAAGCGTTGGTCTAGGCCAACATCAAAACCGCATAGCTTGAATGTGCTCATAGACTCCTCTTAGGCAACTTGCTTTAAAGCGACATTTTGACGCACTAGAGCTGCGTTGATGAATGCAGAGAACAAGGGATGACCATCTCGTGGTGTCGAGGTAAATTCTGGGTGAAATTGCACGCCAAAGAACCATGGATGGATGGATTCCGGTAGCTCCATCATCTCAGGCAAAGACTCATTAGGTGTTCTAGCAGAAATAATTAAACCAGATTCTTCGAGTTGTGGAACGTAAGTATTATTCACTTCATAGCGATGACGATGCCGTTCATTGACTTCTGAACCATAAATAGCGCTTGCTAAAGTGCCTGTTTTCACTGGACAACGTTGTGAGCCAAGGCGCATTGTGCCTCCCATATCAGATGCATTGTTGCGCTTCTCTACCCTCCCCTCTCTGTCCATCCACTCCGTAATCAAAGCAACAACTGGATTTTCGGCCTGCGGATCAAACTCGGTACTATTTGCTTTGGGAATATTGGCTACATGGCGAGCAAACTCAATGACCGCTAATTGCATACCCAGACATATGCCTAAATATGGCACTTGGTTCTCTCGTGCATAACGAATGGCAGAGATTTTTCCTTCTGTACCCCGTTTACCAAACCCACCGGGCACCAAAATAGCATCCAATTTCTTGAGGCAATCAATACCATCCTTCTCTATGATTTCTGAGTCGATGTAATTAATATTCACTTTTGTGTGGGTGTGAATGCCCGCATGGCGAAGAGCTTCTATGAGTGACTTATAAGATTCTGTCAGTTCTACGTATTTACCAACCATACCAATCGTCACCTCATATTGTGGATTGGCCATTTCATAAACTAAGTTAGCCCAAACAGATAAATCAGCAGGTTTCGCATTTAACTCTAGTTCTCGACAAATCAAATCATCCATGCCTTGGGCGTGCAGCATCTCTGGAATCTTATAAATCGTATCTACATCCCAAACAGAAATTACAGCCTCTTCCCGAACATTAGAGAACAAAGAAATTTTTGCACGCTCATCCGCTGGAATAGGCCTGTCAGCACGGCAAAGTAAAACCGTAGGCATGATGCCAATCTCGCGCAATTTCTGCACAGAGTGTTGTGTGGGCTTAGTTTTTAACTCCCCTGCGCTGCTTATAAATGGCACTAAAGTCAGATGAACAAAGGCGCAGCTATGGGGCGGAAGACGCAAGCTCATCTGTCTTGCGGCCTCTAGGAAAGGTAAAGATTCAATATCGCCGACAGTACCGCCAATCTCGCAAATAGCAATATCAGCTGCACCATCGTGACTTGCTTTAGCTCCACGCTCTACAAAAGCTTGGATCTCGTTGGTAATATGTGGAATCACTTGAACCGTTTTTCCTAGGTATTCTCCACGTCGTTCTTTGCTAATGACTGATTCATAGATCTGTCCAGTAGTAAAGTTGTTACTCTTCCGCATCTTTGCAGAAACAAAACGTTCATAGTGGCCAAGATCTAAGTCAGTCTCTGCACCATCTTCAGTTACAAAGACTTCACCATGCTGAAGCGGACTCATAGTTCCAGGGTCAACATTGATATAAGGATCTAATTTTAGAAGGGTGACTTTCAGGCCGCGTGATTCGAGAATCGCGGCAAGCGAGGCAGCTGCGATTCCTTTCCCTAAGGAAGAAACCACACCACCAGTGACAAAAACGTATTTGGTCATCGCTTAAGCTCTGTTGGAAATAGTAATTATAACGACACCTAAAAATCCCACGGAAAATCAAAAATGAGTAGTATCGGGGGAACATTCTTGAATGTTTCCTAATTTTTAGCCCAAATGCGCCTCTTTTTTGCAATCTTCATCACCCTGCTCTCACTTTTCTATTTGCTCCCCTTTGCTATCGCATTTAATAGAAAAAGGGCAAATACAGGGGCTATATTTGCCTTAAATCTATTTTTAGGGTGGTCTTTGATCGGATGGGTAGTCGCCTTAGTTTGGGCGCTAAAGACTGAGCAAGTCTTGTAAGCGCTGGGCCAGAGTTAGCTAGACAGGCTGAAATATCACTAAAGACCCTATTTAAAGCATTTTAGCTACTTAAACTCTTATATAAGACTTAATTTAGTAACTATAATCGGCTTAAGCAGGAGAAAATCCTCATTTAGCCTTTGTATTGAATACCATTACCTCATAGGAAACATTATGTTTGAAGCTTACAACGCCCATGTTGCTGAACGAGCAGCCCTTGGCATTCCAGCCCTCCCATTAAGCAAGGATCAAACTGCTGAATTGGTCAAAATGTTAAAAAATCCACCAGCTGGCAAGGAGTCTGAATTAGTTGAATTAATTACTTATCGTGTGCCAGCAGGTGTTGATGAGGCCGCCAAGGTAAAAGCTGAATTTTTAGATGCAGTTGCTAAGGGGACAGAAAAGTCACCTTTGATCTCAAAAATAAAAGCCACTGAACTACTTGGAACCATGCTGGGTGGCTACAATATTAAGCCACTGGTTGAGTTGCTGTCAGATGCTGAATGCGGTACTGCTGCAGCAGAAGCATTGAAGAAAACCCTCCTAATGTTTGACTACTTTAATGATGTACAAGAACTTGCGGAAAAAGGTAACGCAAATGCCAAGGCAGTAATGAAAAGCTGGGCAGATGCTGAATGGTTTACAAGTCGCCCTGCGGTTCCAGAAAATATGAAACTCACAGTATTTAAAGTCACTGGGGAAACTAATACTGATGATCTTTCACCAGCCCCAGATGCATGGAGTCGTCCAGATATTCCGCTGCATGCCACCATCATGCTCAAAAATCCCCGCCCTGGAATTGATCCTGACGAGTCTGGGGTTCGTGGCCCAATGAAACAGATTGCCACACTACAAAAAAAGGGCAACCAAATTGCTTATGTAGGCGATGTTGTAGGTACGGGGTCTTCACGTAAATCAGCTACAAATTCTGTACTTTGGTGGACCGGCCAAGACATTCCTTTTGTACCCAATAAACGTTATGGTGGGGTATGTCTAGGCGGAAATATTGCTCCGATCTTCTTTAATACCATGGAAGACTCTGGTGCTTTGCCAATTGAGTTAGATGTGTCTCAGATGAACATGGGTGATGAAATTGAATTACGTCCATATGAAGGTAAGGTATTTAAGAATGGTCAAGAAATCACGAGTTTTTCTCTGAAGTCTCCAGTCATTCTTGATGAAGTCCGAGCAGGCGGTCGTATTCCGTTGATCGTTGGCCGCGGTTTAACAGCCAAAGCACGTGCAGCGCTTGGTCTTCCAGCCTCTACTGATTTTCGGGTTCCCGTAAGCCCGCCTGATAACCAAAAAGGTTTCAGCTTGGCCCAAAAAATGGTTGGTCGTGCTTGTGGTTTGCCTGAGGGTCAAGGGGTTCGCCCTGGCACCTATTGCGAGCCTCGTATGACAACTGTTGGGTCACAAGATACAACAGGGCCAATGACTCGTGATGAATTAAAGGACTTAGCTTGCTTAGGCTTCTCATCAGACCTCGTGATGCAATCTTTTTGCCATACCTCTGCTTATCCAAAACCAGTTGATATTCGCACGCAACATGAGCTGCCTCCATTTATGACTAATCGTGGTGGCGTTGCACTGCGTCCAGGCGATGGCGTGATTCATAGTTGGTTAAATCGCTTATTGCTACCTGATACCTGTGGTACCGGTGGTGATAGTCACACTCGCTTTCCAATTGGCATCTCCTTCCCAGCCGGTTCTGGCTTGGTAGCATTTGCTGCTGCTACAGGCGTAATGCCATTAGACATGCCTGAATCAGTATTGATACGATTTAAAGGAAAAATGCAGCCTGGCATTACATTACGAGATCTCGTTAATGCCATTCCTTTGTATGCAATCAAAAAAGGATTGCTTACTGTTGCAAAACAAGGCAAAAAGAATATCTTCTCGGGTCGCATTCTTGAAATAGAGGGTTTACCTGATCTTAAGGTTGAACAAGCATTTGAGTTATCAGATGCCTCAGCCGAACGTTCTGCTGGGGGTTGCACTGTTCACTTAAGCAAAGAGCCCATCATTGAATACATGCAGTCCAACATCACTTTAATGAAGTGGATGATTGCTAATGGCTATGAAGATAAGCGTACATTAGGTCGTCGTATTAAAGCCATGCAAGCATGGATTGCTAATCCTCAGCTACTCAAGGCAGATGAGAATGCAGACTACGCTGAAATCATCGAAATTAATATTGATGAGATCAAAGAACCAATCCTGGCATGCCCTAACGATCCAGATGATGTGAAAATATTGTCTGAAGTTGCCGGGGACAAGATTGATGAAGTCTTTATTGGCTCATGTATGACTAATATTGGTCACTTCCGTGCTGCCGGTCAAGTATTGCAAGGTAAGAAAGATATGCCGACCCGACTATGGGTCGCACCCCCAACCAAGATGGATGCCATGATCCTAATGGAAGAAGGTTATTACGGCATGTTAGGTGCGGCTGGTGCGCGCATGGAAAGTCCAGGTTGCTCACTCTGTATGGGTAACCAGGCGCAGATCCGTAAAGGCTCTACTGCAGTATCCACTTCTACACGTAACTTTCCAAACCGCTTAGGTATTGATACACGCGTGTATTTAGCTTCTGCTGAATTGGCCGCTGTAGCCGCCCTTTTAGGTCGTCTGCCTACGCCTAGTGAGTACTTAGAACAAGTGAAGGCTCTGGATGCAAAGGCCAGTGATGTTTATAAGTACATGAGCTTTGATAAAATTAAATCGTTTAGTGACATCGCTGACACAGTAGCCGTTTAATAGATAAGAGCCCTCAACTAGAAATAGTTTGGAAAATAAAATAGGCGATCAATTGATCGCCTATTTTCTATTTCAAATTCTTATATCGAAAGCCTATTTTCCTGCCGTGCATTTTCACGAATAATACCTAAGACCCACTTATGGGTTGGTAGACCAGTTTTTTCTAAAATAAGTTTAGCGCGTTTAGAAACATCCTTCCATTCCACTTCAAGTTTTGGACCTTTAAAAGCGATAGCTACAACATTACAATCGTGCGACTCAGGAAATAATAAAACTCGATCATCAAAAGCTTGGCAAATATTCTTGAGATTGATATCGAAACTTTGATGGCGGGAGAATAGATTAACCGTCATAACACCTGGCTCCTTCAGGATGTTGTAACAGCCTTTATAAAAATCTAACGAACTTGCAGCAGGTCCATCACAGATAGCGTCATAAAGATCCACCTGAACTGCGTCAAACTGATTTTTATTTTTACTGGATTTGACAAATGCTTGAGCGTCCATCGGGAGGGTTTCAAGTTTGCGATCATCATCTGGCGTAAAAAACATTGATCTTGCGGCAACAATGACTGACGGATTAAGTTCAACAACAGTAGTTTTGACTGCTGGGCAAAAACGATGTTGAAATTTAGCTAAGGCTCCAGTACCTAGACCTAGCTTAGCAACCTTCATCCCTGGCTTTGTTTCTAAAAACAATAACCATGCCATCATTTGCTGGTTATATTCAAGGTAGATTTCATCTGGGTCACGAATACGCATTGCCCCTTGAATTAATTCACTGCCAAAATGAAGATAGCGTATGCCACCACTTTCTGAAAACGTTACAGGCTCCATTGCAAGCAAAATTATTTAGCCCAGTAACGTGCATTTCTAAACAGCCGTAGCCAAGGACTGGCTCCATCTGCTGTATTGAGCCACTCATCTGGACACCAGCTCATTTGCGCCGCCCTAAATGCTCTCTCAGGATGGGGCATCATGACAGTAAAACGTCCGTCTGGCGTCGTTACACCGGTAAGGCCGCCTGGAGAACCATTTGGATTCATTGGGTAGACTTCAGTAGGATTACCTTGGTGGTCAACAAAGCGTAAAGTAGCTAAACCTTGCTTTCTGATGTTATCTAGATTGCCCTGCTGGCTGAAATTTGCATAGCCCTCACCATGTGCAATGGCAATTGGTAACTGGCTGCCTTCCATGCCCTGAGTGAAGATGGATGGGGAAGCCAGCACTTCTGCCATCACTAAACGTGCCTCATATTGCTCAGACTGATTGCGAGTGAACTTTGGCCAAGCTTGGGCACCAGGAATGATTCCTGATAAATTACTCATCATTTGGCAGCCATTACATACGCCCAATGCAAAGCTATCTTGACGATTAAAAAAGCTGGAGAACTGGTCGCGTAATTGCTGATTGAACAAAATAGTTTTAGCCCAACCTTCCCCGGCACCAAGAACGTCTCCGTAACTGAAGCCACCGCAAGCAATTAGACCTCGGAAATCTTCTAACTTAGCTTTCCCGCTTAATAGGTCAGACATATGCACATCAAAGCTATCAAAACCAGCCAAGTTGACCGCATAGGCCATTTCTTTATGGGAGTTAACACCTTGTTCTCGCAAAATGGCTACTCTAGGTTGGGCACCCTTTGAAATGAATGGTGCTGCAATATCCTCAGCATGATCAAAAGTGAGCTTTGGGGACATCCCAGGGTCAGATAAATTATCTAATAGAGAAAATTCAGAATCAGCACAGGCAGGGTTATCTCGTAAACGCGCAATTTGGTAGCTGGTATTGGCCCATAATTTTTGGAGAACTTCGCGAGGTTCAGAAAAAATATTTTTTGCATCTCGCCATATTTCTATGCGGCCATTAGTATTGGTTTTTGCTATGACATGACTACAAGCGCTTAGGCCTAATTTACGTAGTATAGAAAATACTGCATCACGATCTTCTCTTCGCACTTGAATAACGGCTCCCAACTCTTCACTGAAGAGAGCCCTTATGGTTTGCTCATGGCGACGACCAGATACTTGCTGAGACCAATTTTTAGCATCACCGTAATCAGGCTCTTGATTTAAATCGACTGCAATCATATCTACATTGATTGATATGCCAGTATGGGAAGCAAAGGCCATTTCAGCTATACAGGCTAATAGACCGCCATCAGAACGATCGTGATAGGCCAGTAATTTATTCTCTTTTCGTAGTGCAATCATGGCAGCAGCCATTGCTTTGAGATCATCTGGGTTATCAAGATCAGGAGTTGACTTACCGGATTGATTTAATACCTGAGCCAAGATACTTCCAGCCATACGGTTCTTGCTATGACCCAAATCAATCAAGATTAATTCAGTTTCTAAGCTAGAGCCATCTTGATTTTTAAGCTTGAGTAATGGAGTTGATGTTTTACGAACATCTTGTACTGGGGCAAATGCAGAAATAATGAGAGAAACTGGAGCAACTACTTTCTTAGACTCATTACCATCACGCCATTCAGTGGCCATAGACAAAGAATCTTTACCGACCGGAATAGCTATTCCTAAAGCAGGACATAGCTCCATTCCAACTGCTTTAACTGAATCATATAACTTCGCATCTTCGCCAGGTGAGCCACAGGCGGCCATCCAATTTGCAGACAATTTGATATCCTGAAGATGAGCGATATCTGCAGATAATAGATTTGTGATTGCTTCACCTACGGCCATCCGTGCAGCTGCAGGAGCATCAATAACTGCTAGTGGAGTTCTCTCACCCATTGACATTACCTCACCTCGATAACCTTGGTAATCCATCAATGTGACAGCACAGTCAGCTACCGGAACTTGCCAAGGGCCCACGAACTGATCACGGGCATTTAAGCCCCCTACTGTTCTATCTCCTATAGTAATAAGGAATGATTTACTAGCGACAGTTGGTTGCTGTAAGACCCAAGCAATGGCTTGGGATAAATCAACATCGGTTACATCTAGTTCTATGAATTCTTGAACGACCCTCTTTACATCACGATGCATACGTGGCGGTTTACCAAGCAGCACTTCCATGGGCATATTAATTGGTAATGCAGCATCACTTCCTGGTAATTGTTCAGAATCATTTAGCTGAAGTTGACGCTCTGCAGTCGCTTCGCCAACAACAGCAAAAGGACACCGTTCACGCTCGCAAAGAGACTTCAATAAATCCAAATCTTGAGCCTGTATCGCTAAAACATATCGCTCCTGGGATTCATTACACCAAATTTCAGCGGGGCTCATACCGCTCTCTTCCAGAGGAATATTACGCAATTTGAATTTAGCACCTAAACCAGCACCATCTGCTAGCTCAGGAAAAGCATTGGATAGTCCACCAGCACCTACATCATGTATAGAAACAATCGGATTGTTCTTACCTAATGCACAACAGGCGTTAATGACTTCTTGGGCACGACGCTCCATTTCTGGATTGCCCCGTTGGACAGAATCAAAATCTAAATCCGCAGTGTTTGTTCCAGTGGCTACGGAACTTCCTGTGGCGCCGCCCATACCAATTCGCATTCCTGGCCCACCAAGCTGGATTAGTAAATGACCAGCTTGAATTGGCTTCTTTTCAGTGTGAATGGACTCAATACTGCCAATGCCACCAGCAATCATGATGGGCTTGTGATAGCCGCGCCGAACTCCACCTAAGGTTTGTTCAAATACCCTGAAATAACCACCTAAAATTGGCCTACCGAATTCATTGTTAAATGCTGCACCACCAAGAGGGCCATCAATCATGATTTGTAAAGGTGTGGCTATTCGTTCTGGCTTGCCGTAGAGCTCACCTTCCCACGGCATCTCTGTACCAGGAATATTCAAATTCGACACAGAGAATCCTGTTAAACCCGCTTTAGGACGGCCGCCTATACCTGTGGCCCCTTCATCGCGAATTTCACCGCCCGCACCTGTTGAAGCACCTGGGAATGGAGCAATAGCTGTAGGATGGTTGTGGGTTTCCACCTTCATCAATGTATGAACTAAGCGGGTATCTTTTTGGTAGCAGTGCTCAGCGCCTTGAGGAGTCCAAGTTTGAACCTCACAACCCTCCATGACAGCTGAATTATCCGAATAAGCAACAATCGTACCTTTTGGATTGAGTTGATGAGTGTTACGGATCATAGCGAACAATGAACGCTCTTGATCATCTCCATCAATAGTCCACGTAGAATTAAAAATCTTATGGCGACAATGCTCACTATTAGCTTGTGCAAACATAATGAGTTCAACATCACTTGGATTGCGCTCTAAACGGATAAAACTCTCAGCAAGATAAGCTACCTCATCATCTGAAAGCGCTAAACCTAATTCTTTATTAGCTTTCTCAAGCGCAAATTGGCCTTCACTTAATACTGCAATACGGCTTAATGGGCGATCTTCAAGAACTCGATAAAGTGCATTTGCATCATCAACCGATTGAATCACTGCTTCTGTCATCCGATCATGTAAATGTCCCAAGACAAGCAAGCCTTGTTCAGAATTTAGGGGCTTTTTACTTTGCCACGTAAACTGAATTCCGCGCTCTATCCGCAATATGTTTAAACCGCATTGATGAGCGATATCAGTCGCTTTACTAGACCACGGGGAGACAGTACCTAAGCGTGGTATGACAATGGCGCTCTGATCGGATGATTTAGAAAATAAAGTATTACCTACTTGAAGCTTAGAGACAAATTTTTGTCCGTAGGTCAGCAAGCTATTAAGAACCTCTTTTTCTTGTGAAGTAAGTTCTTTATCTGACCATATAAAGTGAAGATATTGAGCCTCAATAGACTCCAGATTCACTCCCTGCTGAGCTAAGGAGCCTAAAAGTCGCTGTTGACGAAACTGGGGTAGCGCATCTGCGCCAGGTAAAAAGAGGAAAAAAGACATCCTGAGATTATAAGGTTTTGCCTACAGTAATTTCCCACCCTGGAGCTGTAATTGGCGCTGACACCTACTGGCTAGGGCTGGGTCATGGGTCACTAGAATGAGAGTTGAATGATTGGCCTGATTTAGGTCAAAAAGGAGGTCAATTACCTTATTGCCGCTCGCCTCATCTAAGCTGCCAGTTGGCTCATCTGCAAAGAGAATAGCGGGTTGATTAATAAAAGCACGAGCTAAAGCAACACGTTGCTGCTCCCCGCCAGATAAAGTCTTTGGAAAATGCTTCAAACGATCTTTAAGTCCCACTTTGTTAAGCCAGTGCGTAGCCTTATCTTTGGCATCTAAATCCCCCCTAAGCTCAGCGGGAAGCATGACATTTTCCAAAGCATTTAAGTGGGGTAGTAATTGGAACGATTGGAATACAAAGCCTACATGGGAAGCCCTTAAGCTTGCACGACCATCCTCATTCAATTGATTGAGATCTTGCCCCATCATTACGACATTTCCAGCTGTAGGGGTATCTAGACCAGCTAAAAGGCTTAATAAAGTACTTTTGCCTGACCCTGAGCTACCTGTAATCGCAACACTTTCACCTTGATAGAGATCAAAACAAATGTCGTGCAAAATGTCCAGTGCGCCATCGCTAGACATTACCTGCTTGCCCAAATGGTTTGCACTAAGAACTTTGACTGAATTACTCATAAACGCCGATACTATATATCTCTCAAATGATGAATCAACAATATTACTGCCGTGTTTTTGAAAGAGGATTTATTAAACTAGTTCTATTTTGCCTGTTTATGTCCATTGTTACATTGTCTCGGGCAAATTCAACTATTTTGGTGATGGGAGATAGCCTCTCTGCTGAGTATGGATTATCCCGCGGGACCGGCTGGGTAAAGCTTTTAGAAGATCAACTACAAAAGCAAGCAAGTCCATGGACAATCTTTAATGCCAGTATTAGTGGCGAAACAAGCTCAGGCGGCCTAACGCGACTTCCCTCATTATTAAAGCAAAAAAAGCCTGGAATCGTATTCCTTGAGCTAGGTGCCAATGATGCATTGCGAGGACTATCGGTTGATCAAACTGAAAAAAATCTTCGTAAGATGATTCAAATGAGTAAGCAATCGGGTGCAAAGGTTTTACTTTTTGGTATTCAGATACCGCCTAATTATGGGCAAGATTATACAAATCGATTTAAAGCAATGTACCCAAAACTAGCAAATCAAGAAGGTATTGAATTATTGCCCTTCTTTTTAAAGGATGTTGCCTCTCAAAAAGAGTACTTTCAAGCAGACAATATTCATCCTAATGAAAAGGCACAGACATTCTTGTTTAGGAATGTCTGGGATGCCATGGGCCCTTACCAGAACTTACTAAAGAGTAAGTGAATCAATTGCAGTTAACTGCCAGTGCCTGTATTGGCTGGTTTAAGGGGATTAATAATCTTCACGTTAGCAGACTCACGCCAATAGGACATGAATCCCGCAAACTCTGATTGGGCTGCAAGTGACTGTATTTGTGCGGCCTGTGCTTTATATACTCTGGCATCACCACTGGGCGGCTGACGTACTTGATCAATACGATATAAGGTAGTTCCAACACCAGGATTAGATACCGAAACTACTGCGGGCAATTTATCAGGATTAATAGACATCACATCATCTAAGGCGGGCCCTAATAGATTAGATGGTTTATTGCGTGATACCCAAATAGGGCTAGCAAAACCAGTGCTGATCTTTGGGTCTTTTTGTAGCGTTGCAAAACGCTCTGAAGCAGCTGTGATAGCCAACTTTTCGGCAGAGCGTTGGCTAACTTGACGTTTAACTTCTGTGGCAACATCCTTATAGGGAAGTGTTTGTGCAGGATGGAACGTAACTACCCTCGCAGACACAAAGACGCCCGGTGAAATCTGGACTGCTTCGATATTACGTTTATTCTTCAGAGCTTCATCAGCAAATAGAGATTGCACAACTTTGGAGCTAGCCAAAGGATGGTCATTAGTTAAAGAACTGATTCCGCTGCGAGTCAATCCTTTCTGATTTTGAATGCTTAATCTCAATTTATCTGCTGCAGGCTTAAGGCTATCTGATTGGTCATACGTCAGATTGGCAAACTGATCAGCTTTTTCACTAAAAGCTTTGGCATCCTCCTTAGGATCTGCCTTCAAAACAATATATTCAACATCTATAAATTCTGGACTAACAAAGAGCTTTGAATTGGCTTCATAAAAAGCTTGTAGCTCTTCTTGACTGGGATTTACCTTAGATAAATAATCTTTTGCATCAAACTGTAAGGATTGAACCTGACGCTCTGTTTCATAGAGTGTAGAAATAATTCCAGATAATTTTGGGGAGGCTAACTCCGTTCTTGCAACGGAGTTTAAAAGTTGATTAATCTTCAAATCAAAAGCCTGGCTAGCGTAGAACTGCTCTTCATTGAGACCGTTGTTCGTCAGGAGCTGCTTAAATCGTGCGTCATCAAAGCTTCCATCTGGCTTATAGAGAGCTTTGATTTGAGGAATATTTTGAAGGCTTTTAATCAATAGTTCTTTGCCAACTTGTATTCGCAAATCCGTCACAGCGAAACCTAAGATTCTTTGTTGTAAAAGCTCACTCAATACTGCCTGACGAAAAGGCAAACTTTGGGCAATTTGTAAATTACCACCAGCACGTTCTGCTTGGCGTTTAGCGCTCATTTCAACTTCTTGAGCGGTAATTGGTTTACCGTTAACCTTCACCAAGTCGGTTTCTTTATCCAAGAATCCGGAATAGCTAGAGATTCCAAAAAAAGCAAAAGAAGGCACGATGACCAACATCAGTGCAAACTGCATTAATCTTTGGTGCCTGCGGATAGTATCAAACATGTAGTGGTTCGCTAGTCAAAATGATGAATGACCGTAGTTTACTAGGCACAAGGGGATCAAGGGTTCGGATGCCTTAAAGGGCAAGATAAAGCTAGAAATTTGGTGGGCGCTGACGGGATCGAACCGCCGACATTCTGCGTGTAAGGCAGACGCTCTACCATCTGAGCTAAGCGCCCCACATTTAATACAGCCCAAATTGTAACCTAAGCGTACTAAAGAGAGGGGTTTCCCATCAATTTCCCTCGGAATACGAGGAAGCATGATGATCAACCCACAATCTATTAGTGCTTCAGAACATCTCCCGAGGAAACCTTCTCGCTAGCTTTACTGGCCTCAGCAGCCTTTTTAGCCAACTCTTCAGGGCTAGGATCAGGTAAAGCCTCAGGCATACGCTCCAATGAAAGCTCTAAAACTTTATCGATCCAGCGTACCGGAATGATTTCTATTGCATTCTTCACGTTATCCGGGATATCGATTAAATCTTTGACATTTTCTTCAGGAATTAAGGCTAATTTGATACCACCTCGATGTGCAGCCAGGAGTTTTTCTTTTAGACCGCCGATTGGCAATACTTCGCCACGTAGAGTAATTTCTCCAGTCATCGCTACATCTGAGCGAATGGGTATTCCAGTAAAGACCGAAACAAGAGCAGTAGTAATGGCAATACCTGCTGATGGACCATCTTTAGGAGTTGCGCCATCAGGGAAGTGAATATGAATATCTTTCTTTTCAAAGGACTCGTCTGAAATTCCAAGACGTCTTGCTCTCGAGCGAACAACAGTCCGAGCAGCTTCTACCGATTCTTTCATCACATCACCAATCGAGCCAGTGCGAGTGATTACGCCTTTTCCTGGCATTGTGGCAGCTTCAATCGTTAAAAGGTCACCACCCACTTCTGTCCATGCAAGTCCTGTTACTTGACCTATTTGATTCTCCTTGCCGGCTAGACCAAAGTCATACATGCGAACAGAAAGAAACTTTTCTAGATTATCAGCATTGACAACAATCGGTGCAGCCTCTTTCTTGAGCAGTAATAACTTAACTACCTTCCGGCAGATTTTGCTGATTTCACGTTCCAATGAACGAACACCTGCTTCTCGCGTGTAGTAGCGGATCATATTGCGAACTGCGCTATCTTCGATTTTCAACTCATCTTTTTTCAAGCCATTGTTTTTGATTTGCTTGGGAATAAGATAATTGACTGCAATGCTAGTCTTTTCATCCTCTGTATATCCGGCCAGACGAATAATCTCCAGACGATCAAGCAAAGGTCCGGGAATATTCAATGAGTTCGATGTCGCTACAAACATAACATCGGAAAGATCAAAATCAACCTCAACATAGTGATCTTGGAAGGTGTGATTCTGCTCTGGATCTAAAACTTCAAGCAATGCGCTCGCAGGATCGCCCCGAAAATCCATACCCATCTTATCTACTTCATCTAATAGAAAAAGTGGATTGCGAACTCCTACCTTGGTCAAACTAGATAAAATCTTGCCAGGCATAGAACCAATATAAGTCCTGCGATGCCCACGAATCTCAGACTCATCACGCACACCGCCTAAGGCCATTCGCACAAACTTTCGATTAGTAGCGCGCGCAATTGATTGACCTAAAGAGGTTTTACCGACTCCGGGAGGGCCTACTAAACACAAGATTGGCGCCTTAACGCGATCTACTCTTTGTTGAACTGCAAGGTATTCCAAAATACGTTCTTTAACCTTATCCAATCCGTAGTGATCTTCATCTAACACCATTTCTGCATTAGTGAGGTCATTGTTAATTTTTGTTTTTTTCTTCCAAGGAAGATTCACTAAAGTGTCGATGAAGTTACGAATTACTGTTGCTTCAGCAGACATGGGCGACATTAGCTTTAGCTTCTTAAGCTCAGACTCTGCCTTCTTGTTTGCCTCTTTAGGCATACGGGCAGCTTTAATACGCTTTTCTAATTCTTCTAGGTCGGCACCCTCCTCACCCTCTCCTAGCTCTTTCTGAATAGCCTTCACTTGTTCATTGAGGTAGTACTCCCGCTGACTCTTTTCCATTTGTCGCTTAACACGACCCCGAATGCGCTTTTCTACTTGCAAGATATCGATTTCACTTTCCAGATCTGCTAGAAGGCTTTCTAAACGCTGCACAACATCCACCATTTCTAGAAGACGTTGCTTTTGTTCAAGCTTGACAGGCAGATGTGCGCAAATGGTATCAGCTAGACGACTAGGATCATCGATGCCACCTAAGGAAGACAGTATCTCTTGGGGAACTTTTTTATTCAGTTTTACATACTGATCAAACTGAGCCATGATGGCGCGACGAAGTGCTTCGGTCTCATGTGCATCAATTCCATCCATAGCTGTGGGAGTCGCTTCGCAATTAAAGTAACCCATAGTGTCTTCAATTTGACTGACTTCAGCTCGTTGAACACCCTCAACAAGCACCTTGACAGTGCCATCTGGCAATTTAAGCATCTGCAATATATTGGCGATACAGCCGACTTCGTAGAGATCCTCAATGACAGGCTCATCTTTCGCCGCAGCTTTCTGCGCTACCAAAAGGACATTTTTGCCAGTTTCCATGGCTGCTTCTAGAGCCTTGATGGATTTTGGTCGCCCTACGAAGAGGGGGATCACCATATGGGGAAAAACAACTACATCCCTTAATGGGAGCAAAGGTAGTTGAATTGGTTCAGAGGGTAGTAATAAGTGGCCAGGCATAGGGCAAATCCTCCAAAGTAATCTATTCTCAAGCCTCGTTATCTAGTGCTATTAGATTCAATAGCTACTAAATAGAGACATTATTCTTGAGTAGCATACTACCTATATGGGTAGCACTTTGAAAAAATCAAGGGAAAAAAGTGTAAAAAAGGCTCGAAAGTACCTAGAAAATAGCAAAAACCCTAAAAAATTAGGCTTTTTTGCTCAAATCTGGCTGTTCTAGATCTTGCTTGTAGACCAATAAGGGCTTGCCACCCTCAGCAATGCTAGATTCGTCTATCACTACCTTCTGAACATTCTTCAAGGATGGCAAATCGTACATCACGTCCATTAAAGACCCTTCAAGAATAGAACGCAGACCACGTGCGCCTGTTTTGCGGGCTATTGCTTTTTTGGCGATCGCTGAAAGAGCCTCGAGACGTACTTCAAGCTCAGAGCCTTCCATTTTTAGAAGTGCCTGATATTGCTTCACTAAGGCATTTTTAGGTTCAGTCAAAATCTGAATCAGGGCTGATTCATCTAATTGGACCAATGTTGCTACTACGGGTAAACGACCTATTAATTCAGGAATCAGGCCAAACTTAATGAGATCTTCTGGTTCAACCTCTATCAAAAGGTCGCTGATACCACGATCGTCTTTACCGGGTACGGCAGCATTAAATCCAATGCCCGTTTTTGCAGTGCGCTGTTGAATCACTTTCTCAAGACCGTCAAATGCACCACCGCAAATAAATAGAATATTAGTGGTATCTACTTGTAAGAAATCTTGATTGGGATGCTTGCGTCCCCCTTGCGGAGGTACAGAAGCCATCGTACCTTCTACTAACTTTAGCAAAGCTTGTTGCACGCCTTCACCCGATACATCTCGTGTAATCGATGGATTGTCAGATTTGCGAGAAATTTTATCAATCTCATCGATATACACTATTCCACGCTGTGCTTTTTCAACGTTATAGTCGCAAGCCTGCAAAAGCTTTTGGATAATATTTTCAACATCCTCACCAACATAACCAGCT
>Ga0114975_10000842_pt1 | contig 22420 bp, 30 predicted proteins | sample S_130626_EF_Meta_FD_87031 | JGI IMG/M metagenome (GOLD analysis project Ga0114975, IMG submission 87031) | Freshwater microbial communities from Lake Simoncouche, Canada to study carbon cycling - S_130626_EF_MetaG | ecosystem: Environmental > Aquatic > Freshwater > Lake | place: Lake...
ACGAGGAGTACCAGAATCACTAATATATCTTTTAACTTTTAAATCACCTAAATTAGATACTTTAGTATTACGAATATCTAATGAACCATCAACATAAGCAATAGGTCCAATATCTGTAACATCTTTACCACTCAAATCTAAGTCACCGGTAATATATAATGGTTTTCCACCATATTGTTTTTGTTTTCTAAAAATATTACCATTGTAACTAGCATATTGCATCATATCCAAATAATCCTCAGGTGATATTTTATAATATTCATCATCACTTTGTTCTATAATTCGTCTGATTACATTATGTAATTCAGATTCTGTAAGTCTCAATTTTTTACCCATAACAATAAATATCCACAAAGATATAAAATTTATTTACTTATTATCAATCTTAATGATATTTATAGATATAAACTTTTAAATTTAATTGCTATGGGATGCGGATGTAAAAATCAAGGAAATCAAACTCCACCACCAGCACAACAAACAACAACTCAAACAGGTCAAAGTCAACCGACTTCTCAACCTATTCAAGAGTCAATTCGTAAAGTGGTTCAAAAATATTACAAAAAGTAATATCTAAACGTTTGGGGTTAAAAATTCAGAGGGGACATTTTGTTCCCTTTTTTTATTTATAATTAAAATTAATTTCTATATCATTTCGTATAACTTAAAAATATGAAATACATAAATGAAAATTCAAACAGAGGATTGGTTAATTTATTATCCGACTACATAGTTAACCTGATTAATAAAGACCATCAATATGATGTGGTAATTGAAGTCACCGATTGTGGTAAATTCTTTATAGTTAATGGGATGACCAACTCAGACAAAGTTTTAGATATGGTTAAGGTTAAAGAAACATTCCTTGAGACTCACAAATCATTATTAACAAACTTTGGATATGAGAATGTTAATATAATTGATTTAATAATGTATGACCGGGATTTAAAAAAGAAAACTGATTATACATTTGATTTCTACAATTCAGAAAGACCAATATATCACAATAATATTATTGTTAATATTCTTGAATTGCCCCAACCTAAATTTAATTCAATAACTTATAACAATAGGTTAGAATATGAATTAGATTACTCTGAGGACGACACATCTAATTTGGACTACTTTACATACTCTCCATTAAATATATCATCTGAGTTTCCTCACGGATATAGTTTTAGTATGGGAAGACAAGAGTTATACTACTCAGAATACATATGTAATCAATTATTTAACATTATCCTAACAGATAAGATAACTTTCAAATATTCATCCGTTAAAGTGGATGAGGACAACCAAATTGATGTTACCTCTAACTCGATATACCCAAAGAAAGATATCGTCTCTATGGTGTTGGATGTGTTTGATTTTGATATGTTAAAATTTAATGATATGATTAAAGGGTATAACATCCTTGAAGACATTACTAAACCATTTGATAAAAAACCTTGGCTTGTAAGAGATAAAATTAAAGACCTGATATTATTTTAAAAAAGAAATCCCCTAACTTGGGGATTTTTTATTTTTTAGACCAATCACTTTTAGATTGTTTTGCCGCCGCTTTTGAGATACCACATTTAGTCGGTTTAAAATTGGGGTCCATTAACCCGTCTACCGGAACATCATCTAATTTACTTTGATTTTTGATGTATTTTTGATATTTTCTTAGATTTATTTTTATTTTTGAACCATTTTGTTGTTCTCTATAAACAAATTCAGGTAAGTCCATAGACGTACCATCTAAATAAGCAAATTCAGGGTTAGGGTCAATCTGACAACCTGAATTATACTCCTCATCACTAATCTCCTCATAATAGTTTTTATAAAACGCACCTTTGACAAATCTATCAAAGTTTATTTTACGTTGACCTTCTCGTTTAGCCTTTGCAGCAGCTCTTTGTTCCGGAGTTCCATACATAGGTTTTTTTGTTGGGGGTGTAGTAGTTGTCGTTGTGGTTGCCGATGTTGTAGTAGATGATGGTGTGGTTTGTTCAACCAAAAATTTATACTGAGATTCTTTAATTACTATTTTCATAATAATAAATATCCCATAAAAAGAAAATCCCCTAACTTGGGGATTTAATTATTTTCCAAAATGTTCTTTGATGATTGCAACACCTTCTTCAATTTCGTTGTAATCTCTTTCAGGAGCGAATAGGTAACTCTTATGGTCATCATTGTCCGGTGATTCTACAATCATAAATGCCGGAACAAATTCATTCTCAGTTATCTCAACAAACATATCATATTCATCTTTGTGTTCGTTAATATCTCTTTCAACAAAATCAATGTTGGATTCCGTTAATTTGTCCTTCATCTGAACACAATAAGGACAACCTTCCATTGTGAAAAGAATCAATAACTTATCCATTGATTAGGTTAGTTGCTAAATCTTTTAATTGTCCCTCCATCTGAACACCTGTTTTAGAATCCACAACGTCACCATTGTTAAACACTTTAATAGTAGGAACCGCTCTAACACCATACTTAACCGCAATATCTCTATTGTTTTCAACATCCATAGTGTATAGTTGAACCGGTGAGTTACTATTTCGGTATTGTTCCGATAATTTTTCAAAAGTTGGTTTCATCATTTTGCACGGACCACACCAAGATGCGTGAAAGTCCACAATTAATTTCTCACCATTCGCAATTTTCTTTGTTAATTCTTCTGTTGTAATTTCCATTCTTTAATCTTTTTTTGTTGTTAATCTTTTTAGTTGTAGTAAAAAATAATCTACTACATTTTGTTTATCCACCTTTGTTAAAATAAATATCTTAGTCTTTGACTTCCGTAAAATAAAAATTCCCGTAGAATCATATTCGTATAATCTATCTTTATGAATTATGTTGTGTTCATCATTCACAAAATAATCAAACCATAATAGATATGATTTTGCAAAAAACTTATCTGTGTCCTCTTCTGTCATAGTAGGATAAACTTCTATGATACTAGGATGGACATTAAACTTTTCCTTGAAAAGATTAATACAATGTTGTGGTATCTCTTTCATAATTAAATTGGTAACTCGTCTTCATCCCAATTTCTAACCGGGACAACATTATAATTATATGAATTTAATTTCATAATTGAATTGTTTTTCCAATCTAAATAAACCCCTTTTTTGATGTTTGTTACACCCATATTATCATAACCGGTTCTATCATACTCTTTGATTTCATAATCAGAAAAAACTTTTCTTCCACCAAATTCACCTTCAATCTGTAAAGTATCAAATAGTTTTTCATATTCCATCACACTAATTCTCTCATCCAACTTAACCAAGACATTATCCCAAGAACTATCTAATCTATGATTAAACTTACCTAAGGTTTGAACTCTATTCAGTTTAAAGTTAAAATCACCATTACTCCATACAAGAGGAACTATATCATATTCAATTGACGCTCTTTCTTCAGTATCACCCTCACCACGTCTTAACGATATTAATAAGGAATTAATTCGTTTAACATATGTTTTAACACAATTGTTTTGAAAGAATGACTCATTGTTATATCTTTTGGATGTTAACAATACTTCAGGATAGTACGGACCATCTTTGGTTAATATCACCTCATTTACTTTCTCAACAAACGTTGGATTATAAATTCTTGTGAAGTCACCATTTGTATAATGATTATATTTCTCAGACCAATCGTAGTGTTCCTGTGAAAATTCATCGTGAGTTTTTGATTTCCATTTAACCGGTTCTAAATTATTTAAGAAAGAATAAAATCTAATGTGGTCAGTAATCGTATGAAAATCAATTAATCTTCTATAATATAATTTATAGATTTCAAAAAAGTTTAATTTTTCAGATTTAGATAAAGTATTAAAAAATATATTATTTTTAGGAAAATGAGTTAAATCCCAAGCACTTAACAATAGATTAATTGTCTCATCAGGTTGATTTAGTATAAATTTTTCACCAAAAATTTTACAAGCATAATTAAAATGAAGACCATCAACAAACTTAGTGACGGTATGTAATGATTTCTTAATCTTATCACCCTTTAAGTTATGAACCTTCATTAAGGCATCAACATATTTGTAATCACACTTCACCAAATCTTTCTTCTTTGGTTGGGGATATGCGTCAATAAGTTCAAACCAATTGTTTGGATATTTAATTCCTTGATAATCTAAGTATCGTCTGTAGATTTTTTGTTCCGGTAATAATTCAGGATATTTCTCGGTCCCCGGAATTGAATTAACGAACAACGACACCACTTGATTTACAATCGTTGGAACGTCTATTGTTTTTTTATCTTCATCACTGAAACTATCTCTCATCCAACGTCTAATTTTATTTATTGGGTCGGAATTGAATAATACACGTCTGATTCTTTTTCTACACTTTCTTTTTAAGTGATAATTTTCTAACGAACCCTCATATAACGCATTGGTTTTATGGTTGAAAGTGATGAACTTACAATTAGTATTTGTCTTAAACCATTTTGAGTTCATTCTTCGTCTTCTATTATACCAAAACATCTTGAAGGTAATCTTATCACCCTCTTTTGTTAGAGTTATAATTCTTCTTACCATATCAACTTGAGCAAATGGATTACCATAATGTTCGGTAAACTTTTCTTCAGTATTATAGTCATTTTTTATTTCAAAATGACCCCAAGGAGCGGAACTACGAACTACCCCAAAAGGCATATTCTCTTCTTCCTCTTTAGTAAAAAGACGATTGGTGTCGGAGTATTCATATACCCGATATTCTTTTCTAGTAAGATTAAATAATTCTTCTTTCATAATTAATATTAAGATTACAAAAGTAATACAATAATTTTAATTATACAAATTAATTAAGAGAAAAGTGAGCAAATTTTGTGTGGTAAATTATGGACTTAATCTTATCCATATCAACCTCATCGTTTTGAGATTGTTTAAGAGCAACAACAATAGCGATGATTTGTTTTTGAGTTAATGAAACATCCTCTCCGTTATTATAATTTTCTAATGATTGTTGTTTTACTCTGTCGTAGAAGTCATCCTTTAAAACATCCCCAATCAACTGAAGTAAGTCGTTGGGGTTGTTATTAAAGAAAGTTATAAATTGATTAATGTAGATTTCAACGTCAACATTTTTCATAATAGTATTTTTTAAATTATTCTTCTTTGTGATAGAAACCTGCACCTTCGGCAAAAGCTTCTAAAGCTTGTGGAACTTTAACATTTGGACTTCTATTAACATTCACAAATGTAAGTTTTGGTAAATTCATAATACATTCAGGTAAAGATTTTAACTCCGGATTGTTTGGAACCGCAAGAATCATTAAACTTTGTATCTGACAAATAGAATCCGGAACTTTATCAATAACATTTTCGAATAATACCGCTTTCAACGATTTGAATCGAGTGATTGAATCCGGAATATTTAAAATAATACGTTCATTAGATGTATTAATAATATTCAATCTTGTAATTGTTTCAGGTAACACCTCAAATAATTCATCAAAACCATACAGAGCAACAAATTTACCTGTTGCTGTTCCCGGATATTTAATCTCAACATTTTCAGTGTTTGGTTTAACAAATCCTTTTGCGAATTCAGGTTTAAGAATATCTTTAAATTCAGACCATTTATCATTTAACCATTCAACAATTGGAATATTACCATCACGAGAATATTGGTTACGATTTTTAAATTGGTCAGTTGGGAAGTGAATTTGATATCTTTCTGTTGGTAAACCTGTTACTTCACCCACTTGACCTTTATCATCATTAGCAATAAAGATATATAATGGACCTTGATTTCTATATGTTTGTGAGTGAGAAGAACCTTCCGCCGCTGTACACCAGTTAGTTTCACCTCTATCAATACCTCCACTATATCCACCGAAATAAGATGCCGCTTTAGAACCTAAACTACCTTTGTCAGAGATTCTAATTAAAGTATATTCAGAACCAACTTTTAAAATCTCAGCTCCGGGAATATCAAAGTTTTTATTAACTGCAGTTCCCGCATCTTTTTTAACTTTTTTACCACGATAAGCACCTAACTCAACAGTCGTATCACCATATTTAACATCTAACTGAGCCAACTCAGTAAATGATTTAACATTATCAATATTCTTTTTAGACGCATCAACTAAACTACCTTTAAATCTTTCGTATTTAGTTAATAATTCTTTGAATTGAGGTAAGTCCTCCATAAAGTGTCGTCTATATTCCACAGCGTCTCTTTTGTATTCCTCAGAACCAACTTCAATAGGTTCACCATCTTCACTAGTTAATTGTGGGGTAACAAATCTCTTCAACATCCACTGAACATATTTACCAACTTTAACTTGGTCACTTGTCATATCCTCAACAGACGCACTTGCCACATCATAATCTAACGGTCTCGTTGTAGGGTCAGCAAAAACTATGTCTCTAACAATCTCAAAAGGTAAGATACCTTTTTTTCTATCACCACTAGGTAACACATATTTTTTATACAATACTTGAAAACGAGCGTCCTCAGTTATTAAATTTGATAGTACTTTTGTAATCTTCATTTTAATTGTTTTTTATTATAAATATTTGTTTTTTGTAAATAATTCATAAAACATCATTTACTTTTATTTGAGACGACAAAGATAACGATTATTTTTTGACATCCAACTATTTTTGATAATTCATAATTAGAAGTTCTTCACCCATATTTTGAACCTTACCCTTCTTAGCCGCAGCCGCCTTAGCAAACTCTTTTCTCTCCCACACAAATTGTGTTTCCGGAAACCAAGTGTGTAACTGTGGAAAATCATAGTAAGATAAGGAGAACTTCCCTTGAATACCTTTTAAACAATCAGCAAGTCTCTCGTGGTCCGCACTGTCAAAGTCGTGGTTGTTGTAGTAGTTCTCAGTCTTCCAATATGGGGGGTCAGCGTAAACATATGTAGATGGACCATCATACTTCTCAATAACTTCTTGGAAGTCCATATTCTCAACCTTAGTAATTTTTAAGAAATGTTCCACCCAATCAGATTTAGATAATTTATCTCTGAATGTAAGATACTTTGATTTGTATTTACCTTTTAGGTCAATGAAGTTACTTGTTTCCGGTTTAGACCCCGAGAATACCTGAGCCAATACATAAGCGTATTTTGCAGCAATAACGTAATCGTAAGCCTGTAAGTTTAAATTCTTGTCAAAAATTTCAGCTTGGAAGCTGATAAATTGTTCTCTGTAGATATCCGGTGTTGGAAACTCACCTCTTTGTTGACAAGGTATGTTATTCACTTCTTCCAATAATCTCTCAGGATTCTGAAGACACTGAAATAAATTGTAGTTAAGTGGATTGAAGTCGTTATAAACTACGTTCTTTAAGTTTGGGTACTTATTTAAGTCCATATTAAAAAACACCCAAAACATTCCTGAGAATGGTTCTATATATGTTTCAATGTCATTAGGTATGAATGGAACAATCCATTTACCTATTTTTGATTTACCCCCGATGTACGATAATGCCATAATTTTTATTTTTTTAAAGTATAAGAAATAAAAAGTGAAAAAGCAAGTTTCACATTTATTTTTTTTTTACTATATTTGTGGTAAATTAATATTTATTACTATGGAAACAGTTGAAGGACAAATTATTGAAGAAAGAGATATTATTGATGTTACCCCTGAAACATCCGAACAATCTGAAAAGGAATGTAAAACCTGTAAACAAAAAGGAATAACTAAAAAACAATTTGTTATGTTATTTGCAGCATTCTATATCCTTTTTGCGGCAATCTACGGAACAATTAAAATAATCAAAGAAATAATTTATCTCATCCCTTAAAAAAGAAACCCCCTTTAATGGGGGTTTATCTTTTAAACTTCACAAACAATTTAATATATAAATCACCTGTGTTGCGATATCCTTTAGCTTTAACTCGTAATGGTTTTGATGTATCAAACTCGTTAGGTAACTTAATTGAAATGTCCCCTAACGGATGTGGTACTTTTACACTATCATCTTTTAACGAATCTAAATCAAAATAAGCATTATAAATTAAATCTTCCAAAGATTTTTCAAAATTATTTTCCGGAACAATTTTTACTTTAACAACTAAATTACCGTACATACCATCTTTGAAATCTCCTTTACCTTGGATTCTTAAAAATTGACCTTCATCAATTCCGTTAGGTAATTTAATTGATATTGTTTCAGTACTAGATGTTGTAGTACTTCCGTGACAAGTTCCACAAGTAGTTTTATATGAGAACCCTTTACCACCACAAGAATTACAAGTTTGTCTTATAATTTGAGTGAACAATCCGGTTCCAATTTGTTGGGTAATGACACCACTTCCCCCACAACCTGTACAGTTAATTCTTTCACCACCGGTACCATTACATCCACCACAATTATGGTTTCTAGTATATGTAATATTTTTTTCACTACCTTTATAAGATTCTACAGCACCAACAACAACTTCAACAATCTTATCAGGGACCGCACGTTTTCTCTGTGAGTGCATTTGATTGAACATATCCTCAAATGGGTTAAATCCTCCATTACCACCCATACCGGCAAATGGATTTCTTCGTTGATTATCGTATTGATTTCGTTTACCTTCATCACCTATGGTATCATAAGCCTCTGAAATCTTTTTAAACTTATTCTCATCACCACCTTTATCCGGGTGATGTTCTACCGCTAACTTCCTATAAGCCTTTTTTATTTCGTCCTGTGTGGCGTTTTGATTAACACCTAATATTTGATAAAAATCTTCCATTATTTACTTATACTATATTTAAAGTTAAATTATTTATTATGAATTATTTAATTGTTCTATTCAAAAATAAAGTAAAAAAGAAAATAATCAAGAAATTTAAGACCTCAAATCGAGCAAATAGTTTTTATGAATCTTTATTATCAGAAAGTGAAAATGTTATTTTTGACAAACAATACGAAAATGGTTCATTCTTTAATTATGAAATAGCCATCCTTGAAAAAGTTTCCGGTACATTTTTACCAGTATTTTTAAAAGATGAATTTGGTCGGAATATAAAAGTTGATTTACAAGATGAGGATTACTCAATTAAAAAAATAAATCCATACCACCTTGAAGAACAAATTTTAGACACCTCTCTAAATAAAAAAATAAACCCAAATGAGTTTATTAAATTATATTTAGACCCTTCCGGATTTAAACTAGTATCAAAATTAAATAATAAAATTGTTGTTCAAAATGATGACAAATTTAATTTATTCACATTAAAAAATGATAACGATTCAAGTAGATTTATTGATAAGTTATCCGAATTATTTATAGAACAAAAAAGATTTGATTGTATGTTTGTTAAAGATTATTCAACAGCTCAGAGAAAATATCTATACAACCTATTAGTTGAAAATGGATTTTCTAAGTCTTACTTACAACGTCAGACAACGACCCATCCTTCAACAAAAACATAAATTCAACACCCGACATATCAATTTTAAATTGAGTAAAATTTCTATCAACATCTCTGAAGTTTTTTTGAACTTTCTTATAGTCGTCGTATTTAAGTTCCATTGCAACCGCCATATTCCCATCAGGAAATAATGTTTGTAATCCATCCGCAACAAGAGCTAATTTTTCAATTATCCCATCAATACTTTGTGTAGTCTCTGCCATAATGTTAATTTTTTAGTTGGTTCAGGTGGTTTTGGAAGTATGTCTTCCTTATTTATTTGTTTGATTTGATTAATAAATTTTTCTTTTTCTTTATCAAGAATTAATTTATTCTTTTCAACATCTTTATGTAGTAACTCCAACTCCTTTAACGCTTTCTTCTCCATCGTCTAATTTAATTTTAGTTGTTTTAGGTTTCATTTCAAAACTTAAATCTTTTAAATTGTTTAGATTTTGTTTTTCAAATATAGATTTTAACTCGTTAACTTTATTTTGAAACAATTTATCTTTTTCTTCTAATTCAAGATTATATCTGATAATATTTTTTAAATTATCCGATATTAACTCAACACTTTGTTCCGATATTTCGGAAACAAATGAAAAAAATCTGTGATTTTCAACTTTACTAGTTTGTTCCATCACTTTTTCTTCATCAACATATTTTTTAGGTAACTTCCAAGTAACCGGAAAACTAACGTCAAAACTTAAATAGTTCTCCAATTTTCTAACTGATTGTAAATAAGGCAATAATGCTGAAAATTCTTTATATAAACTCATAATTAATTTTTAATAATAAATGTTAAGCAATACGATATTGCTAATCCTAGAAAAATAAGTTCCCACTTACCCCACACAATCGGCTTTGGTGGGTTCGCAAATAGGGAACTTATTATTCTACCAACAGTTTTAACAACTGTTAGTGTTGAAAAGATAAATACAAATAAATAAAATGTATTAATATCCGTCATTATTTTTCACCTTTTCTTTCAGATAAAATCTCTTTTCTTAGACTATCCAATAATTTTTTTAAATCTTGTGCAGATTTTCTAGCTCTTGTTCCGGCACTATTGTTACCACCAAAAAACTTTGTTGTGTCAACTGATAATTCTTCAACCAATTACTTAATTTGTTCTAATGTCTCCATCTGAATAATTTTAATTAATTTATTTTTTTTATAATATTATAAAAGTAATTTTTATTACCTTATAGTAAATACTATCACAATTTTTAATGATTTAAATACTTATCTAACAATTTATAAATTGTTGTAACCATATCCAAATCTGATTTAGTAAAGGTTTTTTCGTTATTGAATAGGTCCGTGAAAAAAAAACCAATAGATGACTTAACTTTAATGTCTTTTTGATTATAAAAAGTTTCTCCAAAAAATGATTCAAAATAATCAAAATGTTCCCCTTTTTTATCAAATTTAATGTTCTCCTTATTAAAGTTATCTATAACCTTATTCCAACACCATTCAAAGTGATTTTTATCATCATCTTCACTTAAAACAATTTTAGTTTCACTAATCTCATTTTCACCTAAATAAGTATTACTAATAAGATTATTGAGAGAATGCGTGAAATCAGAATATAACTCCAATTTTTCAGGAATAATATTATTCACTCGGAACCAAACGTCAACGTCTTCCGGTTGTAAAGGTTTTGATATGTAGTTAAAAAAATTCTCCATAGAGTTGTCTATGGAGAAATTATAAGTTATAATATTTGTATGTAAATTATTGAGTTTTTTGGTTGTAACCCATTAATGATTTAATTCTATCAAATTCTTCATTAATTTGTTTTGTTTTCTTTTCCGTAGATTCCAATTTAATGTTAATACCTTTACCTTTTTCAGTTCCGGGTTTTTCGTTAAAAACCGGTTGAGATACTCTATTGTAGGATTGGTCTTTTAATTTTTTAAGTGTGTTTTTCTTTCTTAATTTATTAAATCTATCGTTTGCTTTAGATTCTAAAGCATTTCCACCCGGAGCGTTTCCTGTTTTTGAATCTCCTTTATATAATTTTTCCATAAAATCTTCATCAAATTCTATAGCGTCAGGTGTAGGTAAATTTAAACCCGCAATTTCATAATTAAAATCTTCTAAATCATCAGTCATTTGGAAAGCCTTTTTATCCATTTTCTCTAACTCACCGTTACCTACCGGAAATATTTTTGGATTCATTTCATATTCACCTTTAGAACCATCTTTAAGGTATTCTTTCATTTTTTTAGTCACAGATTTAATATAATCATCATTTTCTTTCCCGGAACCATTATGAGCTTTTTTATAAACTTCTAAACCTCTTGGTGAACCACCCATTCCTTTAATGTTATTTTTTTCTGCAGGGTCTTTAACTTTTTTAGTTTTTTGTTCTAACACAATTTTTTCAATCATAGAAATCATTTCACTTTCAGTTAATCGATAAGATTCTTTAACAGGATATTTTTTACCATCAACTTCAAAAGAATCTTTACCTTCTTTTTTTGCTTTAGATAATGCTCCTGAAAATGCGTTTCCTTCTTGAGTTTCTTGTTCTTCCATATCTCTTTTTTTCCAAAATCTATCAAAAAAAGAAGGTTTTTTTTCTTTAAATGGATACTTATCCTCAAACTCGATATTTTTTTTATCCTTCTTATCCTCAGGACTATTCAAATCATCTTTTTTTTGATAATCCCAATATTGGTAACCTGTTCTCTCGTGAAAATCATCAGCACCAATATTTTCATATTCTCCGATACCTTCTTTAGTTTCGGATTTTTTACCTTGTCTTAACATTTTGAAATCTTCGGCATCAAGTTTATTGTTTTTGTTTTTATCTAACCTTCTTTGACCACCTTTTAACGATTCACTAAGATTAACTCCTTGACAAAGTTTTTGAGTAACCTCATCATCCTCACCAAATAATTTAATATGTTTTTTACAAGTTGACACAACATCTTCTTGATTGTATCCGGACATATCACTTTCCTCTACATAATCAAATTCATTTTCATTGTTGATGTCTTCAACATCGTGAATATCTTCCTCCATATTACCACTTGTGTAACCACATTCATTACATTCACCTTCATACATTTGACCTCCACATTCGCAAACATCACCTTTAATTTTGGAAACAAGTGTATCAGCCCTTTCTTCTAAGGTTTCTTTTAAAACTTTAGAGACTAAATTATCTAAATAAGTTGTATTTAATTTTTTCATTTTAGTTTTTTATTATAAATATATTAGTTTTTAACTTTATTCCTTTGAAAAAGTATTTTCATACTCATAAGCGATAATTGTTTTAATAACATTTTCACTTATATTATGTCTCTTACTAATATTTTGAATAGCTTGTTTAACTTTTTCATTCTCAAATATTTTTAGAGCTTTAATATCACCCTGATTACAATATGGAAATTTTTTACATTTCGCTTTAACTTGAACAAATTTACCTCCCGGTATTTGTGTTTTCTTTCTACCACCCCAATCTTTCTTATTTGTTGACTTAGCCCAAGCAGAGGTTGTTTCATACGAACCGGAAGACCCTGAACCTGTTGCCTCAGTAGCTTCAACTTTTTTAGTTTCACCACAAACACATTTAGATTTAACTCTATCACAAGAATCACAATATTCTTCCTTACTTTCTTTTACACAATTAGGTACCATTTTACCATTTTTCATCTTACCACCAACTTCTTTATATCCTTTCCAACAATCTTCATCCATTTCTTTTTTTGTTGTTGAGAATAATGGTGCCGAATACCCCCCCGCAGAACCTGAACCTGTAGATTCTTTACTTTCTTCTTTACCAACTCGTTTGTATCGACCTTTTTTAATAAACGGGTCGGACTGACTTACATTTGGTACACCAAATTCATTATCTTTTTCTTTAAATTTTTTAAAATCAGAATCTTTTTGTAAATCTTTCTTAAATTGTGACTTAGCACTCTTATCTTCACCCATAATAGGTAATGATGAGGTTAATTTACCAACCGGTTTATTAATCTTAGTTTTACCCACTAATTTATCAGTAATACCTTTTTTCATTGGTCGTTTAATTATTTTTAATTTTTTATTATTCTCCGGAATCTCATTTTTAAATTGATTTGCAGTAATTACCGCATCGATACCTCCTTGCGACACAACATTAGATTTTCCTATTTCTTCAGAATAAGCTTTTTTTAAATCTGAACCAATACTCTCATTTAACTTCATCTTACGCTTGTTTAAGTCTTGGTTCCCAATAACTTCTATTGGTCCACATAAATTGATAAAATTCTCGGAACATTCTTAACGTAATGTCTTTAACATCACCTTCGAGCTTACCTCTTTTAATTTCTTTGGAAATGGTATCAATTAATTTATTTTCATATTGTTGCATTGTCTGACTCCCAAAGAAATCTTTAATTTCTTTACGAACCATTATTTCAATCTCTTTTTTTTCTGTTGCAGTTAACGCCATAATTATCTAACGATTAATAAATAGGATGTGGTTAATAAACCAACAAATGTTCCTACCTTATATAAAAAAGTTTTAATCTTTGTTTGTTTAATTTCTTTTTTCAAATCATTAGTCATATTTCTAAACTCATCAATTTGTAACCCTTGTTGAGAAATAATGAATTGATTGTTTTTGTCTTTAGATTCTAATAATCCAATTATAGTATCTTTTTGAGACTCTCGTTCCTCTAATTTAATAACCTTTTCTTGTGTCAATTTTAATTCTTGTTCACAACCTTCACCTCTAACAATATCTTTAATCGCTAATCTAGCGGTTGAAGGTTTTAATTTAACTTTTGTTGTATCACTACTTACCGGTCTTTGAGATTGGTTGCTCGTATTTGTTTGTGAAAAACAATTCAAGTTCACTATCAGGAATAGTGTCAATACTATTAACTTTTTCATTTGTTTGTTTTTTAATTACCGTTATATTTTTATCAATGTGATGAATTTCATTAGTGATTGTCGTAACATTTTCTTTAACTTCACCAACTTTATCATCAATATGTTCATTTATTACTTTAGCTGAATCAACTTTTGTTTGAATTAAGTCAATCTTTTTCTCATATCCTTTAACATCAGTTTTAATTGTGTTAGTCATAAAAAGATTCCAACCAATTAAACCGGCAATAATTACTAGTAAAATAATATTATCCTTATCTTTAGTTACATCTTCCATCATTTCTCAGTTTTTTTTCTTGATGACAATATTTTAGCCCATTTTGATTTAAACTTTTCATAATAATTTTTTAATTTGTTAAGTAAATTTAAAAATTCATTATCAGTTTTTAACATTTCACCATTAATATACACACCATTTTCTTCCCCTATTGAAAAGAAAAAATCAATATCATATTCTATAAGTTTTCCGGACCAATCAACATTATTTGAGTAAACATTTAATTTATTAAAATCTGCCATATCAGAAACTTCAGTAACAAACTCGTCCATAGTCTCTTGGAATGCAATTTTCTCATCAGTCGTTAACTCTAAATCTGTTTGTTCTTTTCCGTGTAATACTAATATACCACCGGAGATTCTATAACCTTGACTCTTATCATCTCCTGATTCTTCCTCATCATCATAACCATCCCCATCAGTGTCTGCAGTTTCATAATCAATAGTGTCCTCAACTGATTTTGCAACATTAATTTTTTTAGTTACATTATCACCTGTTAAATCAACACCTTGTTCAGTTAATAACCCGTATTGTCTACGGATATCTTCATTAATATTATCATTATTCAATAATTTTCTTGAAGCGTTTAATAATTTTTTAATTTCATCGTGTGAATTATTCATTTTCTATATTTTTTAATAGTTCATTAAAATTAAATGCCGGACTTAAATCAGTATAGTTCATATCAAAATTACTTTTAGATACGATTCCAACATATTTTTCAATACCAACAATTTTTGTATTATGTTCCACAATTTGTGATTTAATCTTCATATCTTTTAACAATTTTCCACATAAAGAAGATGTAGTTTTAACTTGTTCTTCAGTATATGGTTGCCAAAAAAAGTAATCTCTCCACTTCTTTTCAAACACATTACCCTTATAAATATCCCCAATCCAGTTAATGTAATGGTCAGTTAGTGGTTCTTTTTGTAACCACCCTAAATTTTCTAATGATATGATAATTGAATTACGATTTATATTGGGTTCTTTGAAGTATTCCGAATGTTCGGAGTTTCCCAATAATTGTAGAATTTTACCCTCCCGGGTAATAATGTAGTTGGGAATCCTTTTAAAACTCTCATTAAAACGAAACTTCAACGACTGAAGATAGTCGTTGATGTTTCTTGATGTATGTGTTAATATGATTTGGTGTTTTTTCTTTTGTTTTCCAACAGGTTTAAACTCACCATATTTTATTATGTCTATCATTCCACATAGATTAATGTTTTATGGTTTAACGTAACTTAACCTATTTGGACGTGGTGGTTCGTGTGTGTCCATTCCCGGACTAACATATTCATTTTGAATGTCGACAGATTCTGATTGATAAACAGGAACCTCAATTATCTTTTCCACTATTTTTTCAACTTCAATAGGGACTTCTTTAATTACCTCAACAATTTTCTCAACTTCAACAATTTTCTCAACTTCAACAATTTTCTCAACTTCAACAATTTTCTCAACTTCTACCGGGACAATTACCTCTTTTTCCACAATAACTTCTTTAATTATCTCTTTTACCTCTTCCTTATCAGTTTTACCATCATCGTATTTGGTGAAGAAGTGTAGGGATGTTAATGATATTACCGGAAGTAATCCCCCTTCTAAGAACGCTAACCATCTTTTCATTGCAATTACATCATTTGCCTTTGAACCTAACATCTCCCATACCGGTCCGGTTAGTTCCATCCAAGATTTAAATAATTCACCTGTTTCATCAATTTCTTTATAACAAAAAAAGATATTACCAATCATTTGAATGAAGGTAATTAATCCAAACATAAACCAAACACCACCTTTAATTTTATTAGTTGCCGCAACCAACGCGGTCATAGCACCAATCTCAATTGCAATAGATAAGTAAATTGCCCAACTGATAGGGTTCGCTAAGTTATACCACGAAACTACGTGAGATATCGATATCCCCGCAACTAATAATATAGGTACTAAGAACATAGCCCTATTTGGGTGTTCCTTAATGAACGACCATAATGACTTAATCATTTGATATTTGTTTTATTTCTTGGTCAATTTGAGTTTGTCTATTAACATCTAAGATTTTTCTATCAGACGCTTGAATAGCTCTTTTCTCAGATTTAAGACCTTCAATTTTTATTTCTTTACGAAGTTTAACCGATAATGAATCAACACTATCGTTAACATTTTGGACTTTCGTATTAGTCGTACAGGTTTTGAAGAAAATGATTACCACAAGTAAAAACATTATTCTAACTCCCCAAGCATCAATAAAATTTAATATTCCTTTCATAATTTTTGTTTTAAGTTTATCATAAAAGTAAAAAACCTTCTATCATAATAAATAGAAGGTTCTAAAATTTTTACATATAGTCATATAATACTGAACTATCATTCCTTAATTTTCGTAAGGCTTTTTCTTTGATTTGTCTGACACGTTCCTTTGTTAGATTAAAATCACCACCTATGTCCTCAAGGGTTCTTGGTGTACCGGTAAGACCATAATAGTCTTCAACAATAACCTTTTCCCTATCATCTAACACATTCAATAAAGAAATTAATTGTCTCTTTAATTCATCTTTTGTTTCAAACGCTTCATCAGGCATATCCGCTTGGTCGTTTCTAATAACATCAACAAGGGTGTCACCATCTTCGTTGATACTCATATCCAAGTCAATCATCGAAGGTAGGTTTTGGAACTTATCCTCTAACTTACCACCATTAGATTCAATCGCCTTCTTCGCTCTATGTAAATCTTGAACAACATTAACCGGTAGTCGTATGGTACGGGCGTTGTCGTTTAGTGATTGGAGAATGGATTGTTTAACCCACCACACAGCGTAAGATATAAATCTTAGGTTCTTCGACCAATCAAAATTTTGAATGGCTTTCATCAACCCTAAATTACCTTCAGCAATTAAATCGGGGAAATCTAATCCTTGATTCTGATATTGTTTAGCAACGGTGATAACAAAACGTAAGTTACCCTCCAATAGTTCTTGATGCACCTCTTCAATTTGTTTTGGTGTTAAAGTACCTGATGCAATCATTTTAGACAATTCTCTCTCTCGTTCGGGAGTCATTACCTTAATTTTACGGATGTCCTTTAAATACAGGTTTATTTCTTCTTGGTTAATTGGAATCCCTGAGCTCTTTTCTTTCATAGTTTAATTTGAGTATTTGTTAAGTAATTGTAATTCTTTTTCAGTTAACGAATTTAAACCTTTTTCTTTAATCTTCTCCAATAAATCATCTAAAGATGGGCTACGATGTTTATTTTTTATTTCATCAATATCAGTCCATTCTTCTTCATCATAATCAAAATCAAAGTTTTCGATGTTTAATTTAAAAGTGTCACGAATCTTGTCTTGTATCATTTTTCGCACCTCAAAATCATTTGATTCAGAATTTGTTGGTTTTTCTGACATAAAGTCATTAACCCCATCGTTAAATAGATGTTCGGAAACTTTAGTGGGTAATCCATATGACAATTTGTCAGATGTGTATGGTAGTAATACATACATAATTTCACACCCACCTAAAATCATATCAACATAATCTTTAACATCTTCATAAGAATCTAATGTTGAGATAGTAAAGACAGAGGACTCTGGACCATAATAATAGTTTAAATTGGGGGAATCTGATAAAACACTCAGTTCGTCGGCAATTTGTTCTGTAAATTCTTTTGGATTGTCGTTTTTTGTAAATACAAATAAAATGTATTTGGTTAATTCATTCATAGGTTATACGATTAAGTTATGATTAAGTTATGATTAAGTTACAAAGGTAAAAAATTATTTTAATAAAAATCCAAGTTCATATACTAAAGGTCTTATTTTTTCCTCTAATATTTTACACTTCATTCTGAACTCGTTAAATTGTTCCGGATAGTGTTTCTTCCAAAGTAACTTTAGTTGAGCATACCCCGCATCCCAACAATTAAGATGATTTGTATCATCCGCAAAATCTCTTCTTATTCCAAATGACAATCTAACTAAATTAGTAGCTGAATCTAACACGTCTTTAGCCTCGGTTGAAAGTTGGTCATAAATTCTTTTTTCACCAAATAATAAATTATAAACAAAACGGTCTGAATCAGTTCTTGCGTCATTATATAACACATTATAATTATTTTTGTTAGCCATATCCATCAATTCATCTTTTGACATCCAAAAAAATTGATTTTTAACTAAATTATTAGCAATTTGATTTGATTTACTTTCAAATAATGAATATATTAATGAGTCTATTTCAAATTTTTCATATAGTAAATGAGATTTATTTGGTGTCACATAATCATCATAATACTCAGTCCATCTTCCGTTAGAACCACTAATTAATCTTCTGACAGTAAAAAATGATGAAATTTTAAAAATATTATTTGGAAATATTTCAAAACTACCTTTTCCAGATAGTTTTCTACCACCATTTAATATTGTTACAAATTGATTGTTACCTTGTACTGTATTCCCTTGAAAAGAGCAGGTCCCTAAAGATTCCCCTTCAATAATCAAAGATTTTTTTATGTTTTTAACCAATCTATTTTCATCCGGAACTGAAATAATTTTTTTAACACCATTCTTTTCAATTCCATTTTCTGTTTTATGTAACACATCTAAATCAAACACTTTTTCTTTTTGTTGACCGTTTTTCCATACTATAAATGAAATTGGCCAACTATCAGCAGTATCGGAAAAATTAGAAGAATTAAACATAAATCCTTTTCCAAATTCATATTTTTCAAAAAATTTATTTTGAAATTCATAATAAGATTCTCCACTGAGATACAAAGTTGGGGCAAAACAACAAATTGATATATTACCTAATTTATTTAGTGTTAATATTCTATATAAAAACTGAGCATATAATTGTTTTGAACATTTACCAATATTATCTTTCTTCATTAATAAATTAATTGAAGTTTGGACATTACCCTTAATTGACGATTCCCCATTTTTAATAGATAACTCAGACCCATCTTGATATGGTGAATTCATTAATACCAAAATTTGTTTACCGCTTTCAATCGCCATTCGTAAACCATTAGGAATAGATTCATATAAATCATTTAAAAAATCAAATTGGAATTTTGTTGCGTTGTCATTATAATTCATTTTATTCGCAGTATCAATATCTGATTGATTTAAAGTTGATACATATAGTTCTTTAAATTTATAATCTCTAGTTAAATTACCTGTTCCCCAAGCTGGGTCCCATACAACGTATTTTTCTTTCCAATCTTCACCATAAACTGAAGTAATATAGTCGTGTGATTTGTTAGCCCATTCATATGGTGTAAAAAATTCACCCTGTTTACGACGAATAACATCCTCAATAAGTCTATCAAGTATTGCTGTAAAAGTGTGTTTTTGTTTTGGAGTATATTTACGTGAAAATTCTGTTATAAAAGAAATATATGATTCAACATTACTAATACTAAGAGGTTCTTTAAACATATCAGTAAATAACAAATTAGTAATAGGATGTAACGTGACACTTTCAGGGTGTAACATAATGTGAGCAAAAAGATTAACAGAATCATTTGGTAATATTTTTTTACCAGATTTTTTTAAAGTTATTTTATCAGTAAAATACTTATACACCCTGTCAATATTCTTCTCAGTTAAAGTTCTTGGTACATTAACCCCTTTATTAATCTGTTTTATTTTATTAATAATTTCTCTAAATTCACTTTCAGGTTTATAAATGTATAACTCTCTAACAACATTATCATCCATTAAATCATTAATTAAAACCTTATCATCTTTCATAGATGATGGGGCTAACGACCAATTATAGTCTTTAATTGAAATATAATTAATAATATCTTTCACAGGCAAAACAAAACACCCATTTTCATCACCAAAAACAGCAACTTTTGGCATAATGGCAGGGTTATCATCGTGTATTTCTTTAATATAACGAATAACTTGAGCAACCACTTCAGCTCTTCCTTTTATTGAACTAAAATTATATTTCCATTTTTGTTCCATAATCATTCTTAACTTATTTTTCACCGAATAAGCTAATCCATCACAACGATACTTTGATTCAAAAATAATATCCTTGAACACCTTTCTAAGTGCTGTTCTGTAACGGTCTTGAACATCCATTTCATTCGCAACATTATCTAAATCATTTATTCCCATATCTATATATTATTTTTTTAATTATACGTTTAAATTACACATTAGGTTACAAAGATACAATAAAAATTATGTTTCCCAAATTTTTATTGAGAAACATAACTAATATTTTCTTCTTTTCTGATTCTCACCACATTGTCCGCCCAATTAGTTACTAGTGGGTTATGTGTGATTACGAATATCTTCTCAAAGTATTCTTTAATCTTGGTGAAGAACTCTGATACCATCTCCAAATTATCGTTGGAAATCTTACCAAAGACCTCATCAAACACCACCACATTCGCTCTCGGTAATGAACAGATTTTACTTAACACCGCTCTCAACGCTAATGACGCAATTGTTCTTTCATACCCGGACCCGGAAGACATCGGTTTCTCAACCTGAGTGTTGTTATCAATCATTAAGAAATCAACCTCATTCTTGTCATTAATTCTAACTTCCAATCTGAAGTGACAACTATCTTCCAATAACCTTTGAAGTTCACTATTAATAAGTGGCATCATCGTTTTCATAATAAGTTTGGTAATACCATTCTTACCGAAGATTTCCAAATAAATTTTGTAGATTCTTTCTTTCTCAGCTTCTTCAGCAATCTTTCTAATTGTTTCCAAGTTAGAAGTTATCTTGTCATTAAGATTGGTTATTTGGAATGTATTATCCGAAATACTTTTCTCAATAGTTTTCTTCTCACCCTCAAGTTCATCTAATCTCAATTTAGCTTTAATCAACAATCCATCTGTCTTATTATTCTCCGCGATTTTATCCTGAACCTCCGAGTATCTATCCAACTTGGTTTTCAACGCGTCAATCTTCAATTGGAAACTTTCAATACTTAATTCGTATTTCTCTCTGATAAGTTTATTTTTCTCATATTCATCAAACTCTTTTTTAAGATTAACAAAACCTAACTCTTTGCTGGTTAAATCCTGCATTAACCCCTCCAATTGACCTTTATGCGTGATAAAACCGGCAAGCCCCCCAATTTTAGCATTAGTAATCGCAGCGTTCATAAGTTCAATACCACAGTGTTCACATTTGATTCCCCCATCAACCGAACTCTTCAACTCCTCAATACTTTTAATCTTGGCGTTGTTCTCCGCTTGTTGGGTCATTAAATCTTTAATCTCCTGTTTAACCTTGTCGTGTTGGTCCTCGTGATAGAACTCAGATGGTTCAACAACCTTAACACCATCTCTATCTGAAATAGCTTTGGATTTATTAAACCCTAATGTGTTTATATCTTCCTGAACTTTGTCCGGTGAAACAGATATTAAGTCATTATCAATATTGTGTTTGGATTTCAACAACCCATCACGATATTCCTGACCTTTGGTAATTCTACCTTTAACATCTTCCAACTGAGTGTTTAATGTTACATTAGTTTCAGTTAGAGTATCAATTGTTTCCTTACTAGTTTGGTTATCCGTTTTAAGTTGTTCCGAACTATAAATGTTTGATAACATACCTTTGGAGAAGTCACTATAAATTTCTTTGGCGGCTTCTTCCTTACGTTTAAGGAAATCCAATCCCATAAATCTTGAAAGAACTTGACCCCTTGCCGTAGGTTTAGAGTCAATTAGTTCTTCCAAGTTGGTGGCAGTTGTTAGGATGGTCATTAAAAAGTCCTCTTTGGTCCCGATAGATGTTTTGATAAACGCCTCGGTCTCTCTTCGTTGTTCTCCGGTGAAGTTCTGCAAACTACCATCAGACAATCTTTTGTAGAAGTCCAACTCGGTCTTAACC
>Ga0114975_10000844_pt1 | contig 22400 bp, 19 predicted proteins | sample S_130626_EF_Meta_FD_87031 | JGI IMG/M metagenome (GOLD analysis project Ga0114975, IMG submission 87031) | Freshwater microbial communities from Lake Simoncouche, Canada to study carbon cycling - S_130626_EF_MetaG | ecosystem: Environmental > Aquatic > Freshwater > Lake | place: Lake...
GTTCAGGAAAGAGACCAACCTGTTTGGAACTCGTTGGACGAATGAGAAAATGGAGGTGGTCATACTGAATTCTCCATGGTTTGAGAGGAGAAATCTTCCATTTCCAATGACCGTGGTGAGTGCTGGAGGTCGGTTCAAACCAACCATTCCAATCATCCCACGCAGCAGGATGACGCCGTGCCCAGTAAGCCGCAACTTCAGGACGAATCAAAATCTGATTTCCCCATCGCTCTCGTTTCATCCCATCACCCGAATCTAGGAGCTCATAATCCCTCCATTGCTTTGGAATTAGGAGAGGAGTGTTATTTTCTGAAAAACTCATTGTAATATTCTGGCTAAAGCCACGATTTCAGAGTCAAAATCAAAAGCCATGCATTGAGTGCAAGAATTATTCCAGCAACACTCCATGCTGCTATTTTCATATACGAAGAGTTGACGAACTCCCCCATTTTCTTGGCATTATTGGTAAAGCTAACCAGCGGAATAACGGCAAAACTGAGTTGCATGCTAAGAACAACCTGACTTGCTAGGAGAAGTTGATTCATTCCGCGATCGCCCATAAACCAAACGACAATAATAGTTGGAATCAAAGCTAAAGACCGAGTTGCAAGACGTCGTACCCAGGGTTTCATTTTGAGTTGTAAAAACCCTTCCATGACAATCTGGCCTGCCATAGTCCCTGTAAGAGTACTGTTTTGACCTGCAGCGAGAAGTGCAATGGCAAAGAGGGTGCTGGCTCCGGTTACCCCAAGCATGGGAGAGAGAAGCTTATAAGCATCTTCAATTTCGGCAACATCATTGCGTCCCCCTTTAAAAAATGTTGCTGCTGCCACAATGAGAATAGCAGCGTTGATGAGCATGGCCAACGAGAGTGCTATGTTAGAATCAATACTTGCAAAACGAATCGCCTCTTTTTTTCCTATTTCGGTTAATGGATAGGAGCGAGTTTGTACAATGGAGGAGTGTAGGTAGAGATTGTGAGGCATCACGGTTGCCCCTAAAATTCCTATCGCTATATAGAGCATTCCTGGGTGGGTTATAATGTTAAGATGAGGTACAAATCCAGCTGCAATAGCCATCCCACTGGGATGTGAAAATAAAATTTCAAGACCAAAGCAGATGCCAATAACCCCAATCAAGGTAATGATGAGTGCTTCTAAATAACGAAATCCTTTTTGTTGGAGAAAAAGTAGTGCAAAGACATCGAGTGCCGTAATACAGACTCCCCACATGATAGGAATATGAAAAAGAAGATTCAGGGCAATGGCAGATCCAATAATTTCTGCCAAATCACATGCAGTAATTGCTAATTCGCAGAGAACCCACAGTAGGAAATTCACACTAGGGCTGTAATGAGCGCGACACATCTGTGCAAGATTGCGCTCGGTAACAATACCTAATTTGAGCGACAGAGTCTGCAACAGCATTGCCATGATATTAGAAATAAAAATGACACAGAGCAGCGAGTAATTAAACTGAGAGCCAGCTGCTAGATCAGTAGCCCAATTTCCAGGGTCCATATACCCAACTGCAATGAGAAATCCTGGGCCGCTAAAGGCAAAAAGTTTTTTCCAAAAACTAAAATGTGCTGGAACTGGTATCGATCGATGTGATTGAGGAATGCTCTCTTCATTTAAAATTGTATTGGATTGAAAACAATTTTTTTTAAAAAATGAAAAAAGAGACATTTGCTTAGAGTAGCAAATGATATTAGGTAAGGCTAATTTTATTTTCTAAGAAAATATAAAACAGCCTTCGCTTCTTTTTCCACTGGATCGGTCTACAATATCTGGGCAAGCCCAGATTTCGTAGTAGATCGGTCTACAATATCCGGGCTAGACTCCTACTTCTGTTTCCATAACACTGCTCTATGATTCAAAATAAACCTTCTTTTGAAAAAAATGTAGAAAGGCACTCGCTGCGAAAAAAGAACGGCTCCAAAAGTTTGGATCAGATTCTCTTATTTGGGCAAAACGTTCCTTCTAATAAAAGCCTCAAGGAGTGGGTTCAACAAGTTGCATTACTGACACTACCAGATTGTGTTTTCTGGTGTGATGGAAGTGAAGAAGAAAAAGAGTATTTGAATGAACGGGCTGTTGCTCAAGGAGTGCTTATAAAGCTGGATCAAAAAAAGTGGCCTGGCTGCTACTACCATCACTCGAACCCTAATGATGTTGCACGAGTGGAACAGAAGACCTTTATTTGCTCAGAGCGCAAGGAGGAGGCAGGCCCCACAAATAACTGGGCTGAACCGCAAGAAATGTATTCTAAGCTTGAGGAGATACTTCGTGGTTCGATGAAGGGTCGCACTCTTTATGTGATTACGTATCTTATGGGTCCTATAGGTTCTTCGATGACCAGGGTAGGGGTGGAAATTACAGATTCTATTTATGTGGTCCTCAATATGAGAATCATGACACGTATGGGGAAGGTGGCTTGGAATCATTTGGGGGATAGTTCAAATTTTAATCGAGGTATTCATGCATTGCTTGATTGTAATCCTGAAAGGCGTTTTATTTGTCACTTTCCACAAGACAACACGATTATTTCTGTCGGTTCTGGGTATGGGGGAAATGTCCTTTTAGGAAAAAAATGCCTGGCTTTGCGTATTGGATCCGACTTAGGACGCAGGGAGGGATGGCTAGCTGAACATATGTTGCTCCTCTGTTTGGAAGACCCTCAAGGAAAAAAGACATATGTGGCAGCGGCTTTTCCTTCATCCTGTGGAAAAACAAATTTCGCAATGATGATTCCCCCTGCAAACTTTGAAGGCTGGAAGGTAACTACCATTGGTGATGACATTGCTTGGATGAGACCAGGAGAGGATGGAAGGCTCTATGCTATCAATCCTGAAGCAGGGTATTTTGGGGTTGTTCCAGGAACCAATGAGAGTTCCAATTGGAATGCAATGTCTATGATAAAAAAAGATACTATTTTTACTAATGTCGCACGTACTCCAGATGGAGATCTCTGGTGGGAGGGAAAAGATAACGCCCCTCCTTTAGGACTAATCGATTGGAAAGGTGATTTATGGGACCCTTTGAGTGCTGAAAAAGCGGCCCATCCCAACAGTCGTTTTACAGCTCCTATGAAAAATAATTCTGCATTGGCCGAGGAAGTCTATTGGCCAGAAGGGGTGCCCATTAGTGCTATTATTTTTGGAGGTCGGCGAGCCAATACAATGCCACTAGTATTTCAAGCATTTGATTGGATTCATGGAGTCTATATGGGAGCTACAGCAGGGTCTGAAATGACAGCTGCTGCAGCCGGTGGATTAGGCCAGGTTCGCAGAGACCCTATGGCTATGTTGCCGTTTTGTGGTTATAATATGGGGAAATATTTTGATCGCTGGTTGCAAATGCAATATCAGATTAAAGAGTTGCCCTCTATTTTTCATGTCAATTGGTTTCGCAAGGATGATGAAGGGAATTTTCTCTGGCCTGGTTTTGGTGAAAATATGCGCGTCTTGCAATGGATCGTAGAACGTTGCCAAGGGAGTGCCAGTGCACTGGAGACTCCGATTGGATGGATGCCTAGTTATGAAGATATGAATATGGATGGCATTGCTGGTGGGATGACAGCCGAACGGTTTGCAGCATTGCAAAAAATTGATCCTGCAGAATGGAAACAAGAGCTTATTCTTCAAGAAGAATTTTTCATGAAGCTCTATCCTGATGTGCCCAAAGAATTGATCTCTCAACGAGAATTATTAATTTCAAGATTATGAAGAAAAAATACCAATTCATGATGGTGCTCTGTTGTTTTTTTCAACTGCTTCATACCTCTTTTGCTTTAGCTGATACAATTCCTCCGAGTGACCCTTCTTCAGTGCCGATGCATCCACGTCCTGCTGACTGGAAGGTGATTTTTAATCGTGTCGTTTCCCTTTTTCATCATGATGGTGAATCATCAGAACATTCATCTAAAAAAATGAAGGGCCTTGCTCGCGCGGTGAGTTCTTTTCAGCCTTCCTGCGTGCTAGGTCTGCTACCTGTTTCTGATGAGGCCACTCTTAGCATGGAACAAGTAGACACATTTTGTTTTCTTCGTAAAGAAATAGCGTCAACGAATCCTCATTGTAAATTTGAGGCGACCCTAAATCTGACACGATATCCAACAGCATCTGCACTCCTTTCAAAACTTCAAGAGATCAGTTTGAAAATTGCACCAGATATTTTTCTACTGGTTGTTCCTAAAAATAATGAGGTTGTTTACCCTTCTGTCTTGGCTAAGGGAATTGAGTACATTCACGAACATGGTCAAGTCGTAGGATATGAAGGTCCAACCTCCATGATTCCTGATGGGATCGATTTTTTAATGATTTGTGCAGAGAATGGAATCATTCATCGAGAGGAAATTGCTTCGCTGCGGATGAAACATCGTCTTCCTATTCTTGTTCGAGTTAATAAGTCGTTTTGGCATGAGAGTTCAACTTCATCAGAGCAGCATACTACCGAGGTGGAACAGGCAAAGTTACTCATACATCTTGCCGAGGAACAAAATGCCTTTGGATATCATTTTGTCTATCCCGTTCTCTCTGCCCTAGCCATGCGACAACATGACTTTCATGATGCTGCAGAAAGTTCTTTGTTAGTGAGGATGAGAGCGTTGATGATGCGTTTTAATTAGAGCCTGTTACGTATAGAGCATTTTAAAAAGAGTTATAGCCGCGTATTGCGTCGTCACTCCGAACGTCATCCCCGCGAAAGAGGGGATCGCGTCCTCGAGTATCGCTGGCTACACTGCGGGTCTCCGCTCCTCATTCCTGGCACTACATCGGCTATAACTCTTTTTAAAACGCTCTAGCCAAATTGCTTTGAAATTGCAAAAAATAGACTTGTTATTTTCAAGGAATAGCTTCGTTCTCATCACGTCACGTTATCTTTGGATAGCGCTTTGTCTGGCCTTGCTTTTTCTAAAAAATCCTGAATTCTTTCACATATTTTCAAAGTAATTTGACTATAGTGCCCGAACGCATTCTTTTTTAAAGCAAGGAATGGAACCTATGGAATGGAACCTATTTTTGTATTGGTATTTGAAATTCCGATGTGAGGTCATGGAACACTTTTGTCTCTTTTACAATGGGAAATGCAACATGAAATAAGATAGCTATGACAAAGATACATCCTGTTAGAATGTAAGAAAATGAGAGCATGACATCAAGGCATCCCAAAAAAAGTGGAATCAGAGCCGCCAGAAGGCATTGTGTTGGAGATAGACCTAATAATCCTACCGAAAAATACATAACCCCTGCAATAGCAGTGGATCTAAGACAACGAAAAACAATAGACTCCATAAATCAAAAAATTAGGAATAAGATTAGAAACGAATTTTAAGCGCACATTGAAACTGGGTTTTCTTAAATGTGCAAGTTGTAAAAGCGCTCTCTGTTACTTTATAGAGAATAGTTCTCAAAAGCGTTGTTTCTGTTTTTTATTTGAATACCTCAATAAGAGTTTAGAAAGAAATTTTTGAGGATTGAAATCAAGCTGGTAAACTTTAGCAGCTGTTCGAAGAGCACTGCGATACTTCTTTAAACGTAGTAATAGAGCTATTCGAGTATGGTAATGAACAGAGCATTCTGGTTCTTTTGCGATAATCTGATCGAGCGCCGAGATGGCTTCTGTAAGCTTATGAGGATCTTCTGGGCCTTCGCGTTCTGCTAACAAGCCAACGAGTACTATTTGATCTTCAAGGAGTTCTGTAAAACCGGCAGGTTGAGGAGAGGGGGATGCTTTATCATTATTATCTACTTCCAATTCCTTTTTAAAAGAGATTATCTCACGAGCAGCCTCAATGCGTTGCTGTAATTCAGGAGCATGCTTGCGAGTATAAGAGAGCTGCTCAAGGAGTCGTTCTTGAATCCTTTTTTGATCTGCTCGCAACTCTTCCACTTCAGGAAGCAATTGCCTTGTTCTTTTCATCGATAGTAACGCTTCCTTAAACCGATGTTGACGTTCGAGTAGACTCGTTTTAAAGCGATGATAATTTCCATTATTGGGAAAAAGCTCCAGTGGCTTTTCTAGATAACCTATCGCTTCTTCAAGATATTCTTCGTTTGCTAAGAGATGGGCTAAAGCGACCAGATCTTCCGGGTCATTGTCAGAACACCAAAGAGCCCCAGTGGCCTTTTCAACAGCATCAGTGATGTTTTTAGCATTATTACGTTCCTGGCGGTACTTGAGCAATAAAAGCCGACGCGCGGTGATATCTAAAAGATCAATGGAGTAATGTGGATCACGAACCAGCGTATCGGCAATTAACTTTAAGATGGGTTCATTTTCTTCGAGGAGCTCTTGAGTAAACATTAGCGTATTTTTAGGCTAGCTAGGATCAGTAGAATATGGCATAAGGTCTAAAATAACTTGTTGTTTAGAAAAAGAAGTATCGACTATAAACGCTGCCATTCTTCCAGCTTTCTTAGTTACTTTAAGATGTTTTTCTACCAAGTGATAGTGAGGGCGATCATAATAGTCATCAAACAAGATAATAGTTCCCAATTTTGAAAAAATTAAACTTGCTAAAAAACTAGCAGCGCGAAATCGCCCATCGATGAGAATCAGATCAGGCAATTCTGATGAAGCTAACATTTCTTTCCAAGCTGTTATACAGTAGTTAGGCCAATTCTTCATTAGTGAATGATCTGCTGGGTGGCCCCATTCTTTTGTTGGGCCAATATTTGAATAGTAAATCTTAAGATCAATTTTCGGATAGAGCTCCTGGGTTTTTTGTTGAACTGCCTGTAAAAAATGAAGGTCGGAGTCAATCGAATGGATTGTTGAAACACCACACTCCGCTGCAAAGAGAGTGCTGCCTCCAGATCCATATTCAAGATAAACTTTTGTTTTTTGAAGAGATTCTTTAAGGAGATCTATTCCTTCTCGTTCCATGTGTGGGAGTAAAGGGATAATAGGGTTGTTTGGATTCATTTTTATTTATTTATCAAAATAAGTGTCTTATTTCATTCAAAAACAACACTTAGAAGATCTTTTTTAACAGCTGGATAATCATTAATTTTTTGAGTAGGTTGGCCGTTTTCAAGAAGGTAGCATGAATATCCATAGGATTTCATTTGGTCAATATATTGATATGATGTTGCATTAGATACTTTCATTAGCTGCGAAGGATGCAACTCCGATAAGATAGGTGGTTTTTTAACTTTAAATAAAATTTTAGCACCTTTGAAGACTAAAGGTTCTGCACCCTCTACATCAATTTTTATAATATCAGGAAAAATATTTGGTAGAAGTTCATCCAGTGGTGCCGCTTTGACTTTAATAGCTTCTTGATTTGAAGAGGGGATTTCTCCTTTAAAAACAAAAGATCCCCCTGGATTATCAGTATGAAATCCTGAGTAGAGATTTAATTCCTCCCATTTATCTAATAGAGCATAGTTCCAGAGATGAACGCGATCATCCAACTTATTATGAGTCAAAGTGCGTTTAAGCATCTTTGCTGTTTCTGGTCGAGGCTCAAAAGCATAAATAGCACCTTCATCTCCAATGTGCTTAGCTGCTACTAACGTAAACCAACCTATATTAGCGCCAATATCAAAAACAATACTTTGATCTTCTAACTTCGAAATAAAATAATCTGTTTCACTAGGTTCCCATGAATTATTCAAACATCCTTTCGAGACATAGTTATCAGACAAATCAATCCATTGTGTATAACAATCTAAGATATCGACAGCAACCCATTTTGAGTTAGTAAAACCAAATCCATTTTGATTCTTAAACTCACTTGAGTTCAAAAATATTTTTCTCAATTGGTTAAAATTTTCTAACTGTAGCTTTTGCGTTATTACTTCTTCAGATTCTGGAACTCTTCCGAGGATTGCTCGATAGCACCAAACTATTTCTTCTCTTGTAACCATTTTAATGTTTATATTAACTTATTTTTTAATAATAAAAGTATTGGAGAGATAACGGGCAGGATCACCAGTTGATCCATCTTCACGTACTTCTAATAGTTGACATTGCGCATCAGCAATAAGAGAAAAAATAAGAGATTGTGGGAGAGCGTGCATCTGCATATCAAGCGGATGGTCTTTTGCAATCCATTCTTTTGTATTAAAAGAATAGTCTTTGATATAGGTAGGCACTTGAAAAATGGCTATTCCTCCAGGAAGGAGAGAGGCTAAGGCCATTTTAATAAGATGACGTATGAGGGGAGGAGGATTATGTTGTAAGACAATCCTAGAGTAAAAGCAATGACACTTTTCTAATGGTTCCAACAAATCATCAGAACAAAGATGGAAATGACATTGAGAATATCCTTTTTCGACTGCTTTTTGTTTTGCGATTTCTAAATGTCCTTCAGAAATATCATAAGCATCCACCTGAGCAAAAAGACTAGCAAGCCCCATCGTCACACGTCCTACACCACATCCATATTCCACAATCTTTTTAGAGGATAAATCCTCCAAGGAATAATTTTTAAGAATCGTTTCTAAATGAGATGCTTCGCCTTCACCAGATTTCCAAAAGTCTTCTTCGTAATTATTTAAGTTTTCGGGAAGAAAATTTTTATTGGTGAGTACAGAAAAGTGAGGTCCAATAATGCCTAGATGAGTCCAAGCCTCTTTGATTTTTCTAATACACGCTTGAAGCTCTTCTTCACTACACCCCATTAAAATATTATTTTTTGGCAATGTTAGTGGAAGATAGGTATTTCTTTCTTGGATATTAAATTTACTTTTAAACTCTTTTGAATCTAGGAATATTTTCCTCAGTTGATCAAAGTTTTCTAATTTCATCTTCCCAGCAATGACTTCTTCTGATTCTGGAATCCTACCAAGAATCGTTCTGTAGCACCAAATAACTTCCTCCCGAGTAATCATAATATTAATTTTATTAGTTATTTTTATTTTATTAGTTTCATTTTTCCTCTAGTTTTTTTAATAGAGATTTAAATTCTAGTGATTTTAAAAAAGCAGTTCGTAATTGTTCAAAATTTTCTAGTTTCATTTTTTCAGAAATGACTTTCTCTGATTCTGGAACCCTACCAAAAATCGTTCTGTAGCACCAAATAACTTCCTCTCGAGTAATCATAACATTAATTTCGTTAGTTATTTTTATTTTATTAGCTTCATTTTTTTCCTCTAGTTTTTTTAATAGAGATTTAAATTCTAGTGATTTTAAAAAAGCAGTTCGTAATTGTTCAAAATTTTCAACTTGCATATTTTGATCAATGACTTCCTCGGACTCAGGTTCCCTGCCGAGAATAGTACGGTAGCACCAAATAACTTCTTCTTTTGTAATTAGACCAGAATGGGAAAAGCGAAAAAGATGGTAATAAGAGGGTAGATCCTTCAGTACAGGAGAAGGAATATTTGAATTTAACTCATTAGTAATGATATCTAAAAGTTGTTTGTGAAGTTGATCATTATAGGGCTTTAAACTTGATATTTGATTTTCTCGTGTAATCGCTAATGGTTTTGCATCATTTGAATTAGAACTATTTTTACTGGCTCCATGAGTAAAATTAGCAACTTTATATTCAACACACTTTTTTCCTCCAAAATAGGTTAAATGCCAACCTGCATTCTCAAGTAATATTACTTTTTGATTTTTATAAAAAGGACTGATGTCATATCTTCTTCCTGGATTAACAATTTTTTGTGAGTTTATTAATTCATTACTTTTATCTAAATTGCAATATTTTCTCCCTGCCCCTGCAATATTATTTCTTAGTTCTACTGGGAAATATTTTCCAAAGATATTATAACGAATTGCAATAGAACCGAGCCATTTATATTTTTTATCTGAAGTATTACCTTCAATAAAAAACTTTCTGATATCCTGTTGAAAAAGGTATATTTCATCTTCTATACAACTTTTTGATACTTCTTGAACAACACTGTTTTTTGGTATTTCATCAACATCAGAAATGATAACAAGGTCATCATTAGATAATTCTAACTCTAATAATGCAGGCATGATTTGATTCTTATGATAAATTTCAAGCCATTGTCGATTTTTTTCCGTATCTGAAATAAGTGGAGGTAGATTCATTACCTTAAAATGATGAATTTTAGATAGAAATGCAGAAAACCTTTCTTTGTTTTCATCAAAATAAAAAGGTTTTTTTATTCCGGCAAAAGTTTTGGCACATTCGACAAGAACAAATTTATCTACGATATTCCAGAGTTCTTTTAGTCTAATTTCTAATGTATCTAATTCATTAAAAAACGGAAAAGCGTCAATGATCATTTTTATATTAATTTAAATAATTTATTTATAACATTGAGGAAATATTTTTTAATCATTTGCATGAATAACTCTTTTTAAAAATGCTTCCCATTGAGGCAATATTTCCTCTTGAGAGTAGCGAGAGGAGACTTCATCTCCTTGTTTTTTGAGTTCCGCTTGGACTTCCTGTGCGTTGGGTGCGTAGAGGACTTTTTTGAGAGCATGCACAAGGCTCATTGTTGAGTAAGGATTAAAATATTCTGCTGCTCGTTCATAGATTTCGCGGTGAACGGGAATATCAGAGGCTATGGCTATTCCACCTGACATCATGGCTTCGACTCCTGAAAAGTCAAAGCCTTCAAAGAGGCTGGGACAGACGGTTGCTGCTGCATGACTATAGAGAACACGTAGATCGGGAGCTGGGACAGAATTCAACATAAAAAGCTCACCCCGATCGATCCATGTTTTGAGCGTTTTAACGATGGCGGTATAACCCCAACCTAAGGTGCCAACGATGACTAATTTTATATTTGGATTAATTTCTTCTTTGAGAATTTCCCAAGCAGCTAACACACGCGTATGATTTTTGCGCGGTTCAATGGTAGAGACCACAAGAAGGTATTGAAACTCTTTATCAAAAAGATGCCGTTTGAAGAAATTTTCTTGCTCACGCAAATTTAAAAACTCAGGAGAAACTCCTAATCCCTTGGCTTCTGGGTCAAAGCCATAAATTCTAGAACGAATAATTCCACGCACCCGTTCAAAAGAGGTCGTCTCTTTAAAATAATGATGCGAGACGCTATTGTGGATCGTGACGACGCGATCGGCTATTTTCGGGAAAAGTCTTAATAAATCTTGCCGTGATGATTCTGAAACGCAAGCAAACCAGGCTTTTGATTTGACATTGCTAACCAAAGCATGAATGTGCGTTGCCTGATGACTAGAAACGTCATTGATAGTGTGCGGCATGAAAATGGGAATCGCATCATGATAACGAACGACGAATTTAGTATTTTTACTGATGCGTGCTGGATAAGGAGTTTGCGCAATAAAGATATCAATATCTTGTGTTGCTATTTTTGGATATTTTGGTGAAAAGCTCCAATTGAGTGAACCGAGCCCTGCCATATGCAACGTGAACCACGAAACCGAGCAAATACGATGAGGTGCGCGCGTGATAGTATCAAACTCTACCGGAGGTAGTGTCTTTGCAAAAAAGGAGCGCCATATAAAATCTTCAAAGGAGGATGGATCGAAAGAAGTTAACTTAATTTTTCCGATATTTGTGAAGAGCGAAAGTTGCAGAGCCATGGCTTCTGAGCGTTTATCGAACCAGTCCATCCATTTCTCCAGTAGTGTCAAATAAGGCCGTTCCTTCATCGAAATGATAACATTAGAATATTTGGCATAACGTGCTGCTGGTTTTAACAGGCGCGCCCAAAACCCTCCAATACCTGATTGTTTCATTCCTTTGGCTACTTTGTGAGTGGGGCCTTGTAGCAGTCCTTCAAGATGGACTGAAGGAATCTTACTTAAATTGGAAAAAAGGAGACGTGTCTCTTGTGGGATGCCTGCAAAACCTTCTGTGGCTGGACGTAGCTCTAAAAGAACTTTCGTCTTGGATGAGTCGTTTGTTGGATGCATGAGTCGAGAATGATCTGTTACTTTTAGGAGTGCTCAGGACCTTTGAGTTGTTTCAGATAAAAAGCATACCCTTCATCAATGGTGTCAAAATGATAGAGTCTTCCTTCGACTAGGACTGCGGCTTTATGGCAATGATGTCGTATGAAATGCTCATGATGTGAGACAATAACCATAGCGCGGTCTCCTCTTTTGCCAAAAAGTTCTTCATGGCATTTTTGATGAAAACGTTGGTCGCCTGCTGCCATGACCTCATCGATTAGGTAGCAATCGAATTCTACAATCATCGAAATGGCAAAACTCAGCCGCGCCTGCATTCCACTGGAATAGCTAGCAACTGGTTCACGTAAATAGGGCCCAAGTTCTGAAAACTCCTCTACGAAGGCAATCTTATCCCGGACGCTCTTGTTGTAGGTACGGCAAATAAAGTACATATTATCGATTCCGCTCAGTTGCCCTTGAAAAGCTCCGCCAAAGGCCAATGGCCAAGAGACACTCATGTGTCGGTTGATAATTCCTGAATCGGGTGGAGTAGCGCCACTAATAATACGGATAAGCGTTGATTTGCCAGCTCCATTACATCCTAAAATGCCCAGTTTTTCTCCCTTTTCTACGCGAAGGGAAACATGATCAAGCACCACCCGTTCTCTTTTTAAGAATGGGTAGCGTTTGACAATATTTTTAAGCTCGAGCATGAGGAGGAAATCATTACAGCTTTTAATGCTCTAGTAAACGAGTTGCTTTTTTTAATTCTAGAAGTCCTAAGAAAAGTAATATTAAAGAGGTAATTGCCATATAGGAGAGGCTGTAATGAGCTTTGAACTGACTTCCAAAAAAGCCATCGCGGATACATTCTGATCCATGAACAATAGGGACCCAGCTTATCAATTTCTGTGCGGAAGAGGGCAAAGAATCTACTAAAAATGCGGACCCTGAGAAGGCAAAACTAATATAAGAAAAAGGGTGCCAGATTTTCTCCACAATATGATATTGAGTTGCTAAAGCTCCAATATAGATAGCAAGGGACATGCCAAAAAAGATACTCATCACCCATCCTAGGAGTACCTTTAAGAGATCTTCAGGAGGATGGATGAGTCCTATCCACGTAAAAAAAATGCCTAAGATAATAAAAGACATTGTTGCTCCTGCTGCTTGTAGTAAAAGGCGTGCTAAGAAAAAATCTAGTACTCGTACATTACGATGATAGAGAAGAGGAAGGTTCATTTTAACAGCACACTCAGTCAGTGCAGGCATATTGCGCCATAAAAGAACACAAGAATATCCTGTCAGTGCAAAAGCAGTAATAGAAATAGAACCATGGTGGTGCCCCCCAATGAGATTCCAAAGAATGGTGACTCCTGCTGTCAACATCATCGGCTCGGCAAACATCCAGGCAAAGCCGATATTGTGACGACCGAAACGAGTGATAATTTCACGTAAGATAAGGGCCCAGACGACACGACACTGGATTTTAAAAGAGTCCCAGAGAGAACACGTATTTTTTTGAGGAAAAAAAGTTGGATCACAAGCAATATTCATAAGGTGCTATTCCATATTTCTCGAAGTAGTTTAGCATAATAGCGGCCTAAGCTTTGAGGGCTCAAGTCAATTATCGGAGTAAAAGTGCTTCTAGGAGAAGAGCGAATTTCTTGGAGAAGTCGTGATGCATCTTCTATGGAGGGATCGGCCCAATATTCTCCTTCTCCCCAAAAGTAATCTCGAGGTTTCAGCTGCTTAGGCTTGTATTTTACAAGTGCGACACGGGGTTCTTGACAGAAGTCGAGGTTGCCAGAAAATCCAGTTGTAATCACTTGAAGTCCGAGTAAGAGTGCCTCAGCAATGGTTCGTCCAAAGCCTTCCGCACGGTGGAGTGAGACGTAGCAGTCACAGGCTTGGTAGAGCGCAAGCAGCTCATCACGGCGCATATTTTTTTCTAGAAGATGGATGCGTGAATCACATTTTGCACTCAAGCGAATCAATGGCCATGGCCAGCGCCATGAATGAGCATGGCTTATTTTTAAGACGAGGCCTACGTTGTCGGCTCCTTGGTGTGGAAAAGCTTTTTGAAAGGATTGAATAACTCCCCACGGATTTTTACGAGCAAGTCGAGAATGGAGATCAAAACAAAACAGATAGAGAAATGCTTTCTCTGGCAATCTAAAATCACCTCGTTTTTGAGGTCCCATTTTTTCAGTAGAAACAGGTGGCGTGATGGAGATCACTGGGCAAGGGGCCCGCACATAGGCGTTGGCTGTGTACGAGCTAATCGCCCAGATTGTATCCACACAGGCAAAAGCATAGTGACAACTCTGAGGCCAGAGAGGAAGTTCCCAAGGCCATAGCCCAATAGTGGTTCGATTTTCCAAACAGCCTAGGCCCTCTTTCATTAAAAATTTGACCATTTCCACTCCATTCATACAAAAAAGATTAATGCCATAGCGTGGCTGATCTGTAATCCACGGATCCATGGAATCATCTTCTTGAGAAAACTTTTTCCCTAACGGAATATCAATGATACAAAAAGGAATCTCCTGAGATTTAAAGGCGAGGGCCATCTGTCGCAAATCCTCACCGATGCCTAATTCTCCACGGGCATAGCCGAAGATGTTGATTCCAAAAGGATCTTTGGGGTAGGTGGGCTTTTTAGGAGTATCCAAAGATTTTTTTTGGTAGGAGCTAACGATTTTTTCAGTAACGCTTGCGAGTTCTTTTTCATTTGGTTTTGCCCGAATCCAAGCGGCACCAGTGTGCAAAAAAGAAAGCAACTGCCTAGGAAGCCTTGAATGAAAAGGCTCTTGAAGTATGTTGATTTTCTCGGGAAGAGTAATGGAGCGAGGTGCTGGAGAGAAAGAATAGTGCTTATCAGAGAAAACTTGTGCGACATCCTCAAGTTTCCATTTTTTAAGGAGCATTTCTTGAGGTTGATGGCCTTCCCATGCATTGACCTGTAGGGTCCTGAGGAAGTTCTCTAATGTTTCAAATTCTTTTTTTAAAACGCGAAGCTGCCATGGCGGAACGACAGTGTGCTTGCCACGATGCCGTCCTCCTCGCCAGTAGGAGCGTGCAACACAGTGACGTACACGTTGATTTTTTAAAATAGGAGCAAAGCAATAACCGTGGTCAGCTATTCCGTGGAGAAACATTTTGAGCGAAAATCCATGATTCCAAGAATCACTAGAGCTAAGTTCTGGAAGAGCTAGGGGCATTGATAGTTCTTCTTCCCATGCTGAAATTTCTTGGAGTAGTTTGGATTCTTCTACTCCTTTTGTGGCGCACCATGCTACCCACCGCCAATAGTCGCTGACCTTTCCTCGGTGCAGCGGAAATTTTCTTTGTACATCAGGTCGAGAATGCCAGAGCGCCAACATTCCTCCATATATGTTGATGGAAAGGCCATCAGGAACAACTCCTCCAGGAATGACTTTTTGGAGATAGGGATGCTCAAAGGACATCTACTCGGGTTAGAGTATATTCAATACTCTTAGTGTTGATGTTCTCTTACCCCAGCGATAAACAAACTCCAAACTGCCCAACAAAGAGAACTCAGCGCCAGGACGCTTAAAATATCATACCAGCGACGTGGGTAAGAGGGCTTGTCAGGGAGCTCGGGAAGATCAAAAGCCTCTAAATAACGGCTCTGACGATTCGCATTTACGCGAGCTGTTTCGAGTGCAGAGAGCGCGGCGAGGTAATCTTTTGCGGCAAATTCACTTTCGAGCTGACGTTTTGCAAATTCGTTTAAGACTTCGGTAGCAGAGGCTCCTTGATCTGCGGCAGTCGATTTAAATTTTTCTTTAAGTAACTGAGATTGAAGTGAGATAACCTGATTTTTTGCTAATTGAATACCAGGGGCATCCTCAGGTAGATTTTTGCGTAAGAGCTCTGTCTGGGCTTGAATGGCAGAGAGTTCACTTTCAATTTTGGCTTGGATTTCGCTGCGTACTTTGGCGTATCCTACAGGATCAACTTGTTGCACTTTTACTTGCAGTTCCTGTAATTGATCAAAGGCACGAATAGCTCGTTCGTGTGCATCATCCACCTCCTTGAGTGCAAATCGCAAGGCATCTTTGACCGTCCTTGCTGAAACCCTATTGACAAGCTGTTCGCCAAGGATCAAAACGTGATCCGCAATGAGTTTAGCATCCTCTGGTGTAAAGGCTTTCACTTCTAAAGTTGAGGTTCCTGGAGCATTACCAGGAACGATCCTTACCATTTTGTGCCAATAGCGCAGAAGCTCTTCATCAGAAATATCGTGAAGAGAAGTGCGTCTTGTTTTTTGGCCTGAGAGGCGTTTGAAAAGGTCGGGGTATGATTTAAGACGAGAAAACCAATCGATTTCGCTAGAGGCAAATATTTTTCTTAGATTGAGATCGGCAGAAAGGTCATGAAGGATTTGCTGGCTACCAACATAAGCCTGGAGCATCGAATTGTCATGCGCTGCTGCAGTATCACCGCCGTTGAGTCCAATTAGGGAGAGGGGGCTCGCTCCTTCATAGGAGGGGCTTTGCGACTTGATGATGTAGTCAGTGGTTGTTTCATATTGATCGCTAGCGATGAATCCAAAGTAGAGGACCGATAAGAGCGTTGGCATTCCGATCATGATCAGTGCAGACCAAGGGAATTTTTTTTGGGGAATATTTTCTTCTCTTACGGACTTGAAATTTTCGGAAAAAAAAGCTGCCGGTGTGATCGTTTTCTCTGCATGAACAAGAGAAAAATCAGGGGAGCTTGCACTGGGTTTTTTTGAAAATTTATTAGCAGTTGCAATGAAAAAAGAAGAGAGCGTAGTGAACACTGTTTCAATAAAATATGAAACTACTTTTTGATAAGATTGATGAAATAATTCCTTAATACTGGATGAATGACTCTGTAACCTATTATGTGCTATTTCATCAGAAGTTTTTTCTGTAGATGAAGCACTTGGGGTAGATGGATCAGCAGAAATCGTCAATTTTTCCATAAAAAGTCTTCTAAAGGGCGATAGCAGCCGCGCCAGCAGTAGCCGCTGCAGCTCCACCGACTTGTGTGAGAGGAGTAAACATACCGCCTAGGAGATGAAGGAATTTGAGAACTCCCATGCTGCCCGCATCTGTAGTATAAATAACATCATGGTCTCTCATCTTAAAATTACGGGCCATAAAAAATCCATCAGCTTGAGTTAAATCGAGTCGATAGATTACTGGAACTACTGCTGAGTCACCTTGCGGAGGGAGGAATCCCATTTCAGAAATAAGAGAGCGTGGCTCCAGTCGGTAAATAAGAATTGCGGAGGGGTTAGCGGCATTATAGTCAGGACCTCCAACCATTGCTAAAGCTTCATCTAGGGTGAGGTGATCACAATTAAAGGGAACTGAGCTTAATCTTCCATTAACACCAAAGCTTAAAAAACGCTCTGTTCGTACTCTAACAACGAGAGTATCCCCAAATTGAAGCGGAATGTTTTTTGCAGGATTATTAAAGATCGCTGAAAGTCTACTAAAATAAGATGTCGAGCCACGATTCAAAGTAATCATTGTTTCGTATTCCTTTCCAAGACTTCCTCCTGCCTGAGCAATGGCATCTAAGAGACGCGTTCCTCCAAATGATAGTGATACGAGGGAGGGAGTTTTGACATCTCCCAAGACTGCTACAGTATCACCTCCCTTACGACTACTCATTGTTACTACAACTTGAGGATCTATAATTTTAGTTTTAAGCTTCGTTTCAATTTCTTCTTGAATTTGAGAAAGCATTTTACCCCGCGCCATGATACGTCCTGCATAGGGAACCATGATTTCACCAGAGTGATCGATAATTTGTGGAGGAAGTGTATGCGGAATGGATCCGGTTTGAGCAAGGCCATTAGGCATTATAGGGGTTGCAAAGAGATTTCCCCCAGAGTCGAAAATAGTTATTTCCAGAATATCCCCACCCATGACTGCATCATTATTCACCTTTGCGCCTAAAAGCTCTGGGGGATTCAGACGAAAGAGTTTTTGCATGACCGTACTTCTGGAGCAAAGGTCAAGGCGTTGTTCGCTTTTGGAGAGCATACTGCTACTGTTAGTACTACAAATAATCTCCAATACCTTTTTATTAAGAGAAATGAGCGTATAGGAACTTTTGGGATTTTTTTCACTCGCAGAGCTTTTTACTCGTGAGAGTGAGGGACCACTACTTGGCATAAAAGTGCACCCTGCTAAAAAAGCACCCAATAATAGTATAATTACAAAGAAAGGCGAGGGCTTTGACTTCATTAGAACTAACAATATCATTTGTAGAGATCTTAAGATCATAAGCAATTATTCAAGAGGCTGATTTAATTTGTCTAGATTCAGGCGCTTTACTGCCTGCTCAACAGCTAATGCAGACCCATCTTTGCTAAAATAGTCACCACGAATCTGAAGTGTCTGGGTAATAACTTTAATAAAATCATTACAAAAGGTTTGATCCACCTCTTCTCCTAGCCTCCAGAATCTGTCAAGAGTGCCAGAAAAAATCAATCCCTTAATGTCATATATTGCTTGGTCAAGAAGCTTAACTGGTTTACCATATTCGATTGCTTTGAGCCCTACACTGCTATTGATTGTCACAACTCCACAACATTGTGAAAGCAACATATCTAAAGAACCCTCATATAAAAAAAAGACTCTCTTTGAAATATGATGTATCCGAGCGAGCCTCTTAATCAATTTTTCCCATGGCTTCAGACCTGGATCCATAGGATGTAATTTAATTACAAGTCGTGTATGAGGTGGTGCATATTGGCTGAAAGAGGTTATGATTTCTTTAAGCGTGACTGCCTGATTCTTGTATTTTAAAGAGTTTCTAATTTGGAAGTCCATATCCAGTTGTAGCGGAAAGAGAAAATAGGGGGAATCTCCAGCCTCTCTTGCCAAACATTCTACAAGTTGGTGTGTTTTTATAGAAAATAATTTTTTTTTGAAAAATTGAACAATAAAACCGATCCCAATAACAAAAATATTCCCATCAATAGGTTTGCAATAATTAGGATAAAAAGAGGAAAAGAGTGAAGTAAGAATATTGCTTAATGCGATTAAAAAAATTTTTTGAAATTCATTTTTATTAATAGGTTCTCTTTGATTCAGATTAGGTAATGATGATGCTATCTCATCCAGCATCTCTTTTTCTTTTGAAATTAAGGAGTCTTTACCAGTACCGTTTTTTTCTAAAACTAAATATCCAGGTCGCAAATATCCATAATCCGTAACGACAACAGAGATTGAATGTTTTTGTGCAATCTGAATGGCAATGCGGTGATAAGGTTTTTTGTCTCCATTCAAGACAATAGTTGTTACCTTTTTATTGATTATAAATTGTTCAATATAGTCTTTCCACTCCTTTAGCGTTCCACGAAAAGAAATACCATTAGGTTCTCTCCAGGAAAACCAATCTCCGGCACAAAAGTGAATTTTATAGCAATGGTGCCCATGTTTTTTTAAACCACCTGCAACTCTAGAAAAAAAACAACATGGAGGTCCTTGCAGGAAGAGGAATATTTTTTTTGGGGAATGCTTCATCTAAGATTTTTACAGAAAAAGGAGGTGTAAACTTATTTTTCATCCTGCTTTATTGCTAGGAAATTATAACACTGTTTGAAAATAGTAAAGAAAAGTAGAAGTTGAATCGGTTGCAACTCGATTGCTTCTTGATCACACTCAACAACTATTCACCTACAGTTATGACCGGTAAATCATTTTCTTTTTTTCTCATCATGGAGGAATACGCGTTGCAATGGAGTAATTCTCTCTGCTGGTTATTTTCTAGTAGATCCACAATAGCTTTAACCCAAAGATCAGGTTCATTTTTGCAAAGAATACCAGTCTCTCCATGAACAATTTTTGTTGAATATGGAGTCAAATCAGAAAAAATACCAGCCGCTCTTGCAGATGTGATTTGATAAAGCTTTGTATGAGATCGGGCTTTATTAAAGTGGGTATCGATAAGAGGAGCTAGGCCTAGAGAATACTTTAACCCTCCTAAATAATAATGATAGTCAGTCCAATTCATTGCAGGAAGCACACGAACACGCGGTATTCTATAAAACAATTTTCTCATGGAGTCATCGCCTAGGAGCTCAAACCATGCATCAGGTAATATTTTTTGCACCTCCTTCACAATGGGATGAAGCCATTTTATTTCATGACGATGAGTAATAGTGGCATGATAAAAATAAACGAGCTTTGATCGATCATGCCTATTACTGGTGGAGGAGGAGAAGGCTGATGAAACGGGAGCAAGACATGTGTCATTGCTAGATTGAGAGCAGGGCCAATTGAAGGTAAGTTTTTTATAGTGAGTTTTTTGTATTTTTTTTATTTTAGATGATAAAAGAGAGGGGGGAGTCCAATGATGATAGAGTGGTTCCCAAATCAATGTGGGAGTATTAGGATATCGATTGACTAATTCTTGAGTAGAAAGTGCAATTTCACTCACAACTTTACTAAGAAGAGAACGTGTCATTGTGTAGCGCCACCATGTCCTAAGACGATAAAAAAAAGGCAGTTCACATGCATGTAATACTGCAGGAATATCATCATCATAAATAGAGGTAACCTTTGTTAAATTCTCCGAATTGGATTGTAGCATTTTCAGCCATAAACGAGATGCATGCCTTACAATGATCACCCATGTTCCCGGAGTGAATCGGAGAGAATGAGGGGGTTTTAATAGGCTATTGTAAATATGCGTCTTCCACCGTAATTGCTCGGGAATTCTAGGAAGCACATAAAAAAAAGTTGTTGGTATTTTTCCAGGCTCCAGAATTAACACAGAATCAATTAGAGCTTTTGAATACAACTTTCTTGGAGAAAAAAGAGAGGAAGAAAGAGATCGAAACATTAATTTAATTAAGATTTTAAAAAAACTTCAGCTGTGCTATATATATTTTTTAACTCTTGGATCAAAAGTATGCTTTACGGTGGACCCCATTTTCAAACCACTAGCTCGCTAAAAATAAGTTCGATAAAGTAGAATGTTTTTTGTATGAAAAAAAATACCTAATACTACTATTGAGTTAGTCGTCAATCTTTTTCTCTATCAATTCAGCACGCTCACTTACTAAAGGCCTAGCTGCTTTGATTTTTTTTAAGAAAATCAACTTCGATCGTTAGTTGTCCATTCTTTGAATGCTACTTATCGCGCTCTTTCTCTAGCACCCATATTTCATACTGGTTCGTTGCGAGGCGCCACGAATCCTGATGCAGACACCACCGGCGGTCGGGGGAGTCCGAGGGAGAACGCGGTGGAGACTGACCTGGCTTTAAGGGGGCAGCCCTAAAAGGGCGAAACGAGCGGGAGCGAGCGAGTCAACGAAGGTGATGGGTTGCGACGGGGGCTGTATGTTTCATACTGCCCGAGGAGCAATTCAAGACTGACGCAGTATTCATCAGGTGTTCGCAAGCTGCAGCAGAATCGGTATGAAATATGCGGGCTAGGTCATTTTAACCTTTTTTTCTTTCCTTCTTCAAAAAATAGAAAGGTCCTCCTCAAACTTCTTTTTCAACTTAGAAACCTGTGCTGGATGCACTTTAAACTCTTGAGCTATTTCTTGAATGCTTCTAATTTTTTTGAGTGCCTCAAGTGCTACTCGTGCTTTAAAGTTGTTGTCGTGTCTTTTTCGTTTAGCTTTCATGTTGATGGTTGGGTTGTTTATTTTTACTACCCTTTACCACCTTTTTATAGCTTAACTATTGCTCTTAACTGGTCTTAATTTCGGAATCCACCGCTCTCGCTACGGTTTAATTATTTATGAGTCAATTCGTAAGCGCAGATCAAAGAAAAAAGTTCTTTTCCTTTGAACAGGGTACAGAGATACTTCGGCCTTTTATGAATGCATTATCAAGCTCTTCCTCAGCAGTAGAGGACTATCTCGAAAGGATCCTAGAGCTCATGACTAAAAAAGGGTATGCTCGAGTTGTCGATATTGCAGCAAGCCTCAATATTTCACAACCGAGTGTTACCAATATGCTGCGACGCCTCGATAGCGAGGGGCTCATCCATTATGAGAAGTATCGTGGTCTCATTTTAACAGATGAGGGAACAGCTGTAGCCCGTCGTATTGTTGAAAGACATCAACTCTTGACGGACTTTTTAACCCTCCTTGGTATTCCTGCTGAAGTAAGGGATCAAGATATTGAGGGAATGGAACATCATATTAGCCCAGCAACACTGGTAGCTATTGATGTATTAACGCGCGAGTTGAAACAGAAACCAGCTCTTTGTAAAAAAATTCAAGCAGCTCAGAAAAAATGATATAAAGAAGGTGTGCTCGGAGGGGGACTCGAACCCCCATGGATCGCTCCACTAGATCCTAAGTCTAGCGCGTCTGCCAATTTCGCCATCCGAGCAAAGAGAAAGTGGATGACCCTAAAGATAAAAACAACTCATGAACACAAAAATCTTTTTTTAAGACACATTTTTCTCTTGGCTCATAAGCTTTAACCCGGATATTTCATACTGAATCGTCATGAGGCGCCGTGCAAAGCTTATTAGTGCAAGGCGGGCGAAGGATTGGGATGCCGGGCTGTATGTTTCATACTGTCCAAATCACAATTCGAGACCAAC
>Ga0114975_10000846_pt1 | contig 22335 bp, 21 predicted proteins | sample S_130626_EF_Meta_FD_87031 | JGI IMG/M metagenome (GOLD analysis project Ga0114975, IMG submission 87031) | Freshwater microbial communities from Lake Simoncouche, Canada to study carbon cycling - S_130626_EF_MetaG | ecosystem: Environmental > Aquatic > Freshwater > Lake | place: Lake...
ACATTTACTGGAACTGTTAGTGGTATTACAAAAGCTATGGTAGGATTAGGGAATGTAGATAACACAAGTGATAGTAATAAACCTGTTTCTACTGCACAACAAAGTGCTATTGATCTAAAGTCAAATATTGCTTCTCCCACATTTACTGGCATTGTTTCAATGCCTACATTAAATGTATCACAAACAGTATTTATAAGCGGAGATGTATCTATGAATCAAAAACTGTTTGTTGCTTCGGATGTTTCTATGAATCAAAAACTGTTTGTTGGTTCGGATATATCATTAAATGGAAAGGTTTTCATTGGTGGAAGTTTAATTACACGGTTTCAATTAATTGATAATAATGACTATTTTATTAATAATAACAATAACAATTATTTAAATATCAATAACGGTAATCATTTTTGGATTTCTTCTAATTTTGGAAGTTCTTTTTATTTACCAAATCAAATTCCACCAGATGGTTTTTTTCTTTATTTTCGGAAACTAAATGGCAATGCTACTAATATTATAAATCTTGATACTAATTATGGAAGTAATATATATGATATTACTAATACAAGCTCAACATCATATGGTTTCACAAGTAATCAATTAAAAATATATTATTCATCATATGACACTTCTTGGTATGTATCAAATTAATACTAATATCAACTATATTTTATAAAAATTTTATAATTTTTATAAACAACAAATTTATTTTGATGGTTTTAGTTTGTTCAATGACTCAACTACTAAAGAAAAAGACCAATTAGCATTATTTAAATCTACTTTATTACCACGGTCACTTAATAATGATATTGCCATTTTTCTTATATTGACAGGACCAAAATAAGCTCTTCCTTGATTTTGTAACGCACCGCCATATTCCATATAAGATGCTCCATTTGCTAAGCCAGCTACTTTCATTGGTAAAATTCCCAATACATCTTGCGCATATGGACCATTTCCATAACTAGATGAATTCACCGAATTTTTATTAATATTACTAGTAATTTGATTTTTATTATTTGCGATTGATGTTAAAGAATATATTTGATTTGCTGTCAATTTATTATTATCTGTTATTATTGTTGTATTGTATGTTAATTCTCCTGTTACTGGGTCACATGTTAAATTGCTTTTATTACCATATGGTGGTAATGGTATACTTGTAGCTCTATTTGCAATTGTTACAAGACCATCGTTCAAATGATTTTGATTATAATCGTCCAAACATAATAAAAAATAATTATATAAATTTGTACATACACCTGTATCCCCTATGATTGTTATAATATCACCATTATTGCCATATTCAGATAATGCGTATATTGTATAATTTCTAAAACCTAATATCCATCCTAATGTTGAATCCCATGTCGTATTTTGTACACTTGTTGCGCCTACAAAACATCTTACAAAACTATATTGGTCATAAAAAACTAAATTATAATCACTTGCTGTGTATATCCTATTTATATTCATACGCATTTTTAAGTATTGATAATTTCCTGTAGAATAAATTGATAAACTAGAACCTTTAAAATAAGAACTTTCATTGAATTGTTTATTTACTATATTTATCAAATCATTAACTGTAATATCTAAATTGTCTTGAATTGCATTTGTATATTTCAATAAATCTATTTCAAAATCATTTGTTCTCATAGAACTAGTCAATCCATCTTCAATTGTAATAAAATTTATTATATTATTAGTATTTCTAATTACATTTAAATAATTATATTTAATAGGTTTGATACCGGTTATTATTGCGTCATTTGAGTCAGTTATCGATACTGATTGTACCGTTCTTGTTAATAAACCATAATCCTTATTAATCAATGAATTATCAATATTCAAATAGCTTTCCCATGAATTATTTGATGGATCACTAAAATTAATACTATAGTTTGTAGCTACTAATTTTTTAGCAATTCTTATAGTAAATGTTATATTATATCCTATATCGGTTCTTACATGTGATAAATTTGTACCTGCAAAAATTGTTCTACCTGATAACGGGTCTATGTAATTACTAAAAAGATTGTTTACATCATTTTCAAAAAATGGATAATCTGTATAATATTTTGTTTTTCCAAATTTTAATATATATGTTATATCATTTTTATTGCCATAATTACTATCCGATATTGGTTTAATTACAGCTAATATTGTATTAGAATCAACTGAAATCCCACCTCTATTTATAGAACATGTATATGTTTTTGACAAATCTGTTAATATTTTATTTCCATTATTAGTAATATCAATATTTGTTGAACTTAATATTGACTCAGTTAAATCCATTTGATATGTTGATTCGTTGAATGTTTTTTCAATATCTAAATATAAATTAAAAAAATCATTTCCGTCTATATATGCATTACATCCCCTTATGCCATCGGATATATCAGTATTTTGTATTCCCTTATTTATTGCATTTACATAACCACTTAGATCTGTATATGGTATAAAAGTTATATTATCTATTGGGTTTATATTTGGAGGTATATTTATAATAATATCATTCATAGATAATTCAAAATTAGGAGCAATACATTTAAAAAATATATTGGCAGAATTATCAATTAAAAATGTTTGTGGTTGTGTTACTAATGGATATTCTGCGTAAATTGTGTTTAATTCAGTGAATGATGGATCAAAACGAAAACACGAATTATTACCTGTCCAAATATTGTATGGATTATTTATTGAATTTTCAATAGGAAATTTTATTACTATTTTTGAATTAGTTATATTATTTGTAGTAAAACGATTTGGTTTTATTTTCAATTCAAAATATGAATTGTTTGGTGTATTAACATATATATCATTATTAGAATTTGGTGGTGTAGGAAAAGTTGGTTCTTGATAATTATTACTAGGATCTACATTTTTTCTTATTATTGAAGAACCAATAGAATAAGTATTATCTAAATAATTAGAATTATAGATAGAATTACTTATATCATTTAATAATTGATTTCTACTATATTTTCCAGGTACTTTTGATGAAAAATAAATATTGAATGACAAATCCACTACTGAATTATTATTATATTCATCCGGTCCAATATATTTGATAATTGTAAAATAATTATTTGATGTATCTATATTAAAAATATTACTATTATCATTTTGATTTGGATTTGATGGGTCAATCAAAGGTAAACTAAATCCGGATTTTATAGAATTCGTGTTATAATTAGTAGTTTCAAATCCTAAAAATGCCGGGATACTATCATTTCTGGATAAATCATTTCGATATGGACTTGTGAAATATGGAAAATTCAGATAATAACCATTTTCATTATATTGATTTTTTATATCTATAGTCAATGTTGATAATGACGTGTTTGGATTATAACTTATATCGGTTGTTGCAAAACTAATATCTGTATAATTAGTCCGTGCATTTTTTATTGAATTTTGAACTATAATAGCTAAGTCACTTGGACTATAATTTCCTGGATTTACTGAAAAAGATAAATCGTGATTTCCATTATTTATTCCATCTGTGTTTCCTTTTAAAAAAAAAACATTACTTCCATAACTTTTTGCTATTGTATACCACGTATATGGTATTTGAAACGAATATAATTTCATTGATACTACATCTCTTAATACTTCTGATAATTCTAATGTAAAATCAGTTGTTATTGAATTTTTATCTTCTCTGTATTGACTATCTATACTAATTATTCTTGTAGTTGTCTGTTTTAACAATGGATTTAATGGGTCTTTTGTATATTCTAAATTTGAAGTAAATATTACATTCGATGCATTAGTATTTCCTGTTGTCGTATTCCTATCATTTTTATTTTCAGGGATTAATACATTCCCATTTATTTCTTTATAGTCATTGCTTATGTAATTAGCAGTTGCGTCTTCAGCATATTCGGTGTTTATATTTTGATAATTTTCTATCGTGGGAATTTTTGTAAAATCAGTTATTTGTGTTTCTTCAAAATCATCATTATCAAAAAAATGATTATAAACATCTTCAAAAAATTTGGCTATTTTCATGCTGGTAATTGTTCCAATATCTTCATATTTTTGAATAAAAGATAATATTTTTGCTTCTAGTTCTCTATCAGATGGATGAAACAAATCCAATATTTCGTATAATTCTTCATCAGTATAATCGTTGATATTATATAATTCATCTTCCAATTTTTTCTTTGATAACATTGTTTATATAAATGATATACAAATCATTTATATAATTTTGTTTGACTTTTATATATTTGGATTCCTTTTATTGTGTTTTTATTGATTGGTTTGATTTTGGATAGTTTGATTGTTGTTTTTTGATAATCTTGTTTTGAACATTTCACTTATAAATTTAACTAAATCTATTTTTTTACTACATCGATAAAGCATATCTATTGGAAATGATTTTAGTCCTTGGCCACGTTTCATATGCCGGTTTCCTGTAAAACATAATATATCGAAGACCTTCATGATTTGTTCTTCTTGTTCTGACATATCTTGGCGGTCTATTCTTGTTTTTCCTGTATAGACGTATCGATTATAATTACCTTCTTGATAGACATTATATTTATTTATAAATGCATGATTTTTTACTAATCCTATACCCATTATTTTATTTGTATCGTTATTCATTTCTAATATAAACATGATTGAATCTTGTGGTATGGCTTGTGATATAGGGTCAGGTGAACAATAGATACATCCTAATTTGGGATGAGTATTTCTATATTGCTCGTTTTCACTCCATGTGTTGTTGGTAAAGCGTGATGTCAAAAGAAAGTTTCGAAATTGCTTTCGAAAATCTTGTACATTTTTTTGGTGGATTTTTTTATCCGTTGGAATCATTGATATTATGAAGGGTTTTTGTTGAAATGTTTGGTTTCAATTTTTTGAATTTTTATAATAAATTATTGTTTATTAGAAATTCTTTCATAAAAAAATACATAATTATTTATTTATGTTTTTTGAAAAATGTAAATTTGTTCATATAAATCAAGAAATTTTTTATTAATAAACGTAGGGTCATCTGTATTGGGGTGTTTTATTTTTATAAAATTTTGTGTTATCAAATATTGTTCCATATTTTCACTTGTATTATGAGAGCAATTATCATAATCTTCACATTCTGGTTCTGCTGTTATAAATACTACTCTTTCCATTAAATAATGACCTGCGGATTTTATTATATCCAAGTCAGCACCTTGTGCATCTATTTTTATATAATCAATATAATTGAATCTATCCCATGGAAACAAATCGAAAAAATGTTTCAATGAATATACTGGAACAGTTGTTACATTTTTTATATGTCCTAATCTTTGAATATTAGTTGGCTTATATAAACTAGATGTACCCCCATCATTAATCATACTATAAAATTCCATATTTGTTTCTTCTGAAACGTTTGATAAAGCAACTGGTACTATTTTATAAGAATTATTATTATTTTTTATATCTTCTTCGATAGATTTCATATTATTCATAGAACTAATAATACTATCTATATTTGGGTCAAACATAAATACAAACAAATTCTTATCACTTCTTAACCAATTTTGTGACTGGACATTATTTAAACCTAATCCGATATCTATCTTGACATGTGTTGTATTTTGAGGTATATAAACATTTTGAAAATATTTTTCCATCTTTATAATATATTTATATACATATATTTATATAGATATATCTATATAAATATATAAATATATGCAAAAGTATTCAGTTATACATAAAAGAGGGGATGGTTTTGGCGCACAATATCAAAATATAATTTGGTGTATTATTTATTCAGAATTAAATGGATATAATTATCTTCATAGAAAAATAGAAGATATGGAACATAATTATGATAATGACCCTAGTTTTTTCATTAAAATGGAACAAATAATGAATATTCATAATCATTATACTACATACAATGAAACTATCCATAAAAATGTCACTGTTTTTCAACATTCTCCTATAGTTTATCCATTCATTGAAAACAACATTGATTATTGTTTAAAAAGCGATTCTATGTTAAAACTAAAAAATATTTTTTGGGAAAATAAAGATAAAAATCACTTCAAAAATGATAAAATAAATATAGCGGTTCATATCCGTCGCCAAAATCCACATGATGGTAGAAATGCACGTAAAGAAGTTAGTGATTTATACTATTTGAATGTTATTTCATATATACGTGAAAAATACATAGATAAAAATATTCAATTCCATATTTATTCACAAGGACCAATAGAAAGATTTGAATGTTATCGACACACTGATACTGTTTTTCATTTGAATGAATCCATTTCAGATACTTTTATCGGATTAGTAGCAGCACAAATACTGTGCACTTCAGCAAGTTCTCTTAGTTATATTGCTGCTTGGTTAAGTGATGGTGTAATATATTATCAACAATTTTGGCATCCACCATCCAAAGATTGGATTATTTGTGATTTTTGATAGTTTTGATAATATCCGTATTGGATATCATCAAAAAACATAGTTTTTTTCCCATGATTCACCGAAGTCAATCGCTGTCTCGAATAAAATTAAATCCAAAGTATTTTTACTTTAAGTATTATTGGATTAGTTTTTAGATGTTATTCATGTGTAACATAATATCATTTTTGTATACATAATGGTATACGTATGATAAACTATATATTATAGTTTATATGTTTCATGATTTTGCACATCATTTCATTTTATGCTGTTTCGAGACTATATATATTGTATTGTTTTTTTAAGTTGTTTATATTATGAATTAGTTTGTTATTAGAAATACAAATATATGAAAAATATAAAATATTATGGATATTATTGACAATATGGATGATACCAATAAAATAGTTATAAAACCGGATTCTGATGATTTAGATATATCTTGGATTCAAGAACAAGAACGTATTCAAAATATAGAATCCAATTATTATCGAGAACCGATTGATTTCATCAATGCTTATTTTATTTATATCAATCAAAACCAATACATTGATAAAATCCTATGTGAAAAGTACGATTTAGATATCAAAAATGGTGGTTCTCAATTAAATAAAGAAACTCTTCTTCAAATCATTCAAAATAAGAAAATAAAAAACAGTTATTCTAAATACAAATTGATTGATATTTTACAATATCATGTTGAATTAGAGCCTGAACACATACAATCTTATGTAAATAATGGAGAACTCATCGAAAAATCTAAAAATGTTCTCAAAAATATATCATTATTTGACGATATTGTTTTTAGTCCTTCTATTTTTATTTTTCATGGTATCAATTGTCTTTATTTTGTGTTTCAAGAGGTCGAAACCATCAAAGCTAATGCTAATGCTAATGCTAATGCTAATGCTAGGAAAAGTTTTAAATCCATTCTTAAAAATGAAAATAGAGAACCTTTTAAAAAAGGTACCAAAAAAGTGAAGATATCTATCGATACGATTACGTATTCTAATGACTATAAGAAAGGATTTAATAAAAATAAAACACGTAAGATGATACGTGACGTTTCGTAATGCATATTTGAATAGTTTTATGATAAATACTTAATCAAAACTATATAGATAAAATTTTATGAATATTTATATTGTGTTGGATTTTATGAATTACTCTAATATTATCGAGAACAATGAATTTCCACTATTGAAACCATTTAATTATCATGAATTTTTTAAAAAACAAATCGTTTTTTTTTATTTTAATTTATCAAAAAAAACTGATACTAAAAATGTTCTCGAATTGTCAAATAAATTATCCGATGTTCTCAAAATATTGAAAAAACTCATTCGCATAAATGATAGCAATAATAAATATATCCCTTATTTAGTTTTATTTTATAGAATGATTGGTCAAACTAGAGATATTTATATTGGAAAGGGAGAACATGATATTTCTTATATGTTTTTAATGGTTTTTTATGATGTTTTCCCTACCTTGGCTATTTATGCCATGTATCGATTTGTGCAAATTACAGATGATTTCGAAATACCATTTGGCTCTTGGCGTGATATTAAATATTTATGTGAATATATACGTACGAATTCACCACAAAAAGAAAATCATGGGTTGATTTGGTCATGTATCGGTCTAATGAATTTGCAATTGAAAAGAGATATTGAAATCATCGATGGTTTTGATAGTAGTTCTCAAAAAAGTATTTCTAATGTTTCAAAGTGGATTCCTAGAGAACATAAACGATTTCATTGGCTCTATAATATTCTTGTTATCGATTGGTCGAAAATGCATTTGAATTGGCTTTATAATGATAATATTCATTCAAAATCCATGTTAAAAGCAAAAATGTTGTATCGTCGTAAAATTTCTGCTTTGAATAACGCATTAGATACTACCGAAATAAAACAATGTTCTCAAAACTGGGATTTTATCAATCCTGAAAAAGTACCTTGTTATACTTTGATGAAACAAAGATGTCTTCTTTTTGGAAATTCAGAAAAATATTCTGGGTGTTCTAACAAAATTCGAGAACATCTCAATAAAAAACAAAAAAACATTCAAAATATTGTGTCTTCAAAGTTCTCAAAAAATGGAAATCATAGAAATATTATTTCTTATCCAGTTGGATTTTTTGTCAAGGAAGCAATGCGAATATTGAATAATTCAGATATGGTTTCTCAAAAAGACCTTTTAAATAAACAATGGCAAATGTTCTCAAAAACAATTCGTTCGAATGGATTTGATAATGTTTTACCGATTATTGATTCTTCTTATTATATGCAATTGAATGATTACGAATCCTTTTATACTGCTATTGGTTTTGCTATTTTGATTGCTGAAAGAAGTACATTTGGAAAACGGATTTTAATGGTGGATTATCAGTCCACTTGGGTAAATTTCGATTCTAGTTTTGAATTTATTGATATTGTTGAGAACATTCAAAATTGTATCGTTTCTAAAACAAATACGTTATTTGATATTGGGAGCGCAATGGAACTGATTGTTTATTCTTTGTTACAATCTAAATCCAATAATCGATATATAAAAAATATGAAATTAGTTTTCTTAAGTTGTTTTCATGGTATTGATTCTATGCAACCATTTGTCAATATGTTTTCAAAATATGAGTTGTCATTACCTATTTTCATGTTTTGGAATCTATCAAAACAAGAAATTATTCCATCGTTTTATGAAATGGATTCTGTTTATATTATATCTGGTATGTCCAATGGAGGAATTAATGTATTATGTGATTCATTGATGTATATAAAAAATAATATTGAAAATGGATATTCGGGGTTTGACCATGTTTCATTTATATTAAATAATAAACGTTATGATATTTTAGAAAAATATTGTTATAACTTTTTTGATTCCTCATAAACTATTTTTTCTTTTTTATTGTTATCTAATATTGATACCGCTATATTTTTTTCTACTTTTCTTATTGTTTCTGTGTTATTATACTGTTCTTTGAATATTTTTTTCAAATTATTCAAATTTTTTCTATATACCGATTTGAATAATTTCAATATGCTTTTTTTTGTTTGTTGTGGGGTATGTCTTTCATTTGGAGATTTTATTATGTTTTTTTTCAATAATTCTACGTATTTGTTTAAAAATGTATTAGTGGAAAATGTTATTAGTTCTAAATCATAAAACATAAATAAATACATAATATTGATACTAAAATTATCCCATGTAAAGCAATATTTTATCAAGTCGTCGTATAATGTTTTCCATGGCTTGTCTACATATAAATTAAAATAATTTTCTGTTTTTGATTTCCAAATATTTTGCTCGTCTTTTATGAATAGTTCGAGAACCACGGGATTATTCTCAAAATAATCATTGATAATTGTTTTTATTTCATCAGTTTTTATTATTTTTGTCTGCCAGTCTGCTCCTAATTCATTTACCATATATGATAAAAATACAATATCAATGCACCATGGGCCATATTTTGTATAATAACTATAAAAATATTTCTCCATTGGATTTGTTGTATCTATCGATAACCCAAAATCGATTATTATAGGTCGTTTATCTGTATCTTGTATGACTATATTGTTTTCTTTCAAATCATAATGAATGATTTGTGCTGAAATGAGTTTTTCTAACGCTTCTAATAAAATAATATGATTTTCTATAAATATAAAAATAAAATGTTTATTTGTGGATATTATTTTTGAATAGTATTTCATTAATGTATCTTTTCCTACATATTTTATTTTTTCTGATTCGTATTTTGTATTTGGATTTTTATTATCATGTATAAAATCACATTTATCTATTTCATCTTGATTTATTAGTTTGATGTTGATATCTTCGAATTTTGTTATTGGTGCGAAATAATTTTTATAGTTTTTGATAGCCATAATTTTTTTCCCTATTTCTTTTTCATTTTCGGATGTTTCTTCTTTTTTTTGGATTTTTATTATGTATTCTTCTTGTGGGTTTGGGAGTTTCGGTTTATTTTGGTTTTCGTCTATATTTTTAAATACACATCCATAAGCTCCTTGTGATATTAATTTTATTTGTTCTTGTTTTGATATTTCCGTCATTCTATTTTGTTATATATTTTCTATTGACAATAAAAAATATATATTTGTATTGTTTTTGCTTTGTATTGTTTTTGTATTATTTTTGTGGATTTTATTTACATAAACATTTTATTTATTTGCTGTAATACACGTATTTCGACTGTTCTAAACAAATATATTTTTGGTGTTGTATCTAATCCATGATAAATCATACCTAAATTAATATCTTGCATTGTCCATCCATTATATGACAAATATTCGAAATAAGGGACCGCATTTATCATTATATCTAGGTCCATTTTTTCTTCATCTGTGAAATATATTGATTTTCCCAATTGATTTGATATATGTAATTTTATAATATATGCAAGATGATTTTTCAATGTATTTTTATGCATTTCTGTTTGATATATTTCAACCATTCTGTCTTTGAAATTTTTATTTTTCATGGAAATTGTAAATTTTTGATATTCTGATTCATATTCTTTTTCGCTATCTAATATTTTGTCTACGTATTCTTGAAATGTTGGTTGTTTGTATATATCTGATAATTGTGTTTGATTGTATATTTTTTTTTCGGTATTTGCTTCGTTCAAAATATTTTGGAAATTTGTAGTTAAATGTAAATAATATTGTATCAAATCATGATTTTTATTGAATACTTTTTCCCATATTTCTTTGTCGGTATTGTTTGATTCCAACATTGTTTTATAATCATCTTCTATGTTGTTTAATAAATATAACTTTTCATATACTTGGTTACAATATTCCATATAACAATTATTGATTAATATTGTCTTGATAAAATAAACATATTCTTGTGTATAAATAGTATCGACTTTTGATTGTGACATTTTGACTAGATTTTGGTTACTAGTAGTTGAATAAATTACTATTCAATTTTTTATGGTAAAACAAAATATTTATACCCTCTTATATATTATATATTTCAAATGGTGGTTTTCAACATAAAACATCTTTTAATTTTTTTGTTAATACGTTATGCAGGTCTAATCCTTCGCCCCTCCAATTTCCTCCTGCTCTAAAATGTAGAAAAACATCATCATATATTTCACAGAAATATTTTCCATCAACATTTCTTATATCGTTTTTTAAAAAATCTAACAAACTATAATTTTCTTTCAAGTTATTTGGAATCTCATTTTCATTCCAGCTACATGACCATAAATGTTTTATAAAATAAATATTTTCAGTATGGAATTTTTTATCAGTCCACCTTATTTCATCTGTATTAGGATAGTTTTTATTTACCATTTGGGTTTTTAACCAGTTTTGCATCATACCACCTACGTCACAGTCTTTACAACAATTCCAATTTAATAATTCAATATTTTTTAGTTTATTCATATCAAAATAATATATTCCATTCCAAAAATAATGAATATTGAAATTGTTTCTACTTTGTAAAACAATAGCACAATCGTATTGTGAATATTTTTTTATATCAAAATAATCTATCAAAAACATATCACTATCTAGTAATAAATACTTATCCTGATTTTTTTTTTGATAATTTAAAATAAAATTCATTGAGTCAGCACATCGATTAGCAGCACATAATTTTATTTTATGATTTTCATTTGGTATATTTATGCATTCTATGTTTAATTTCTTACATAATTCTTCTATTTTGATTTTTATTGTTACGTCCCCATCATTTGTAAAATCAGGAAAATCTTTTGCATCATTGAATACTATGAACTCATATTCACCTTTGAAATATTTTTTCAAAGTATAATATTGCATTTCAATAAAATGTGGATTGTTTACAACAGCAGTTACTATTTTCATATATATTTACATAAATTACTATCTTTATATTTTTAGTTTTAGTTGTTATATGTTTTATTATAAAAATATATATAAAGATATGATTGGATATATCAATAGCGGGCTGAGCCCCTATGTATATATTGTATATAGAGATAGACATTGAGATTTCATAGTAATTTTGCACTTGTAGCTCAGTCGGTTAGAGCGTCAGTCTTATGAGCTGAATGTCATGAGTTCGAATCTCATCTAGTGCAATTTTACATGGTTAGAACTATTAATATGTCGGTCTTATAGTGTAGTGGTTAGCACCGAGGACTTTGAATCCTCTAACCTGGGTTCGAGTCCCAGTAAGACCTCGGGAATGCGGGTTGAATTTATAATTTATAATTTATAATAAAAATGATATAAAAGGTTTTGATTATATTTATTCAAGTATCATGAATAGTACTTCAAAAATATGATTTTTATGTCATTAGATATAAAAATGCTTCGTTAGCTCAGTTGGTAGAGCGTAGGAAATTAATTTTTCCGCTCAAATGGCTGTTAAATCACTTTAGTGATATCGGCTACCATAAGGTCGAGAGATCGAAACTCTCATGAAGCGAAATCATATTTATAACCACCTTTGATGATGGTTATAAATTTTAGTATTTTAGTTGTGATTAAATAATATTACATGAAATTATTTGTACAAATATATTTTGAATACAGCTCTATAACCCATAATACTTTTTATAGACATCCATCAAAACACCTTCATATTCCCTCATAAAAGGTCCTGGCTCCATCAATTTCATGAATTTTTCACGTATTGTCTTTTTGTATTCATCTATTTTCCATGGGTTGTTCACCAAATATTTGACGATATCTATATATTCTTCTTCTGTTTTGGCTACTAGGTCCTGTAGGCCACAATTCATCAAAATACTACATGAAACATTATGTGCATGGTAGTTCTCGTTATACAAGGAAACCAAGGGTATAGAATTAAACAAAGCATTACATGTCGTGGTTGTTCCTGAATACGGAAAAGGGTCTAATAAAATATCTATCTTTGAAAATATCTTGTTATAGTCGTCGTTCTGGAGTTTGTTTATCAAAATGATTCGCTCTGGAGTTGTATCGAGTCTTTCTGAATAAAATTCCATTCGTTCCTCGTTATTATCAAACGTCTCTAATTTTATCATGATGTTTGTGTTTGGACATTGTTTCAATATTTTCTTCCATGTTTCCAATGCAAACGTCGAATTTTTGTTTTCTTTGTTTATGGCTGCTATGATTATTTTATTTGTCGGAGTAATTCTTGGGACGATTGGGGTTGCTTGATTGATGGATTTATATAGCAAAAAACATCTTGGTAATTTTAAAAGGGTCTCTGTATATCTTTGTTTTGATGTAGCGGGGTCGGCTACTACGTCAGTTATACGATATTGTATCGATTTCAGCCCCGTTGTATTTGGAAAACCCAAATAGGCTATTTGTATCGGAGCTGGATGATACGTAAAAACACCCAATCGGTTGTTCACAGTATGACCATTCAAATCAAACAAAATATCGATGCTATGTTTATTGATTAGCATGGCTACGTCTTTGTCGCTCATGTTTTTTATTATGTGGTGCTCTAGTTTTAGAGATGTAAAGATTTCCGCATCGAGTTGGGTTTGGTTAGCATACAATACAATTTCAAATTGGGTTTTATCATGATTTTTCAAAATAGGAATAATGAAATTCGCGACAGCATGGTACATAAAATCACTCGATAAATATCCTATTTTTATTTTTTTTGGTAGAGTCTTGGTTGTTTGATACAAATTTTTTATTATTTTTTTACGTGCATCATAATGAAAACATGGATTATCAGGTAAATAATTGTTTATTTTTAAATACTGTTTGAATATTTCGTCGTTATTGGAATATAAAAAGTCCGCATAACAAAGCGAATTACTAAACGATAATAATTTATTCCAAATATTCAAATTGAATTTGTTTGCCAAATCTACGGCTTTGTTGGTATATTGAAGTGATTTTTCAATTTCACCCATTGCGCAATATACATATCCCAAATCATGATAATTAGCCCATTTTGTCACTTTTTCTTCATTGGTTTTACAAGGTTTTGTCGAGCTTAGTTTGATGAGTTTCAAAATACAGGGTACGCCATTTTTATAATACAACTGTTGGAAATTACATCGTGAATATGTACCTAAGAATCTTTGGTCTTCCATTAGCTCCAAATAAATTGAGTCTTTTGGATTTATTATTTCGAATACTTGGTGTGTTAATCCGTTTTCAAAAAATGTTATTATCATATCAATTATATTCGATTTATGTTTGGGGTCGATTTGATAACATATTTTGTACCATGCAAGTGCCTTTATTGGGTTGGTTTTTTTAAAAAGTTCTCCCATCATATAATAGAGCTCTGATTCATTTGGATATAATATTAGTAATTTTGTTATTGTTTCTTCTTTTTCTATGATGTTTTCGGTTGCTTTTATTATTGATATTCCTTGATTGTATACATAACTACCAATTCGGTCTTTGGAAATGGGGTTTTGTATCAATTCATTATATAAATTTATAAAAACTGGTATATTGGACATAATGATTGTGTTTTATTGTATTTGTTAGTTGTTTTTATATAATTTGTTAGTTTTTTATTATTTTTTTATAGATGTAGTTTATATTTTATACAATATGAAAATAGCTATTTATAATGGATTTTTATTTCATTATGAAATGTATGGTTATATTATTCATTATTGTAAAGAAAAAAAACATGATTTGACCATATTTTCAGCTATGCATCCTACTATCAGTGATAATAATTTTTTAGACTTTTATAAAAACATTGATTTATTTTTTGATTACCATTTTAAAATTCGAAGCTCTACTGAGTTTTATGATATGTTTGATGTTTGTTTTTTAATAACAGATGACGACCCTACATTTGATAAATCAAATCTTATTTTGAACCAAAAGGTTATTTGTATCGAGCATTTTTATTTAGATAGATGTCCTGGTATAAATAATAAAATAGCTACGCGACCATTTGATAGTAATAATTATAGAGATTGGGCTCTGCCCTGTTATCCTATTCTAGATAAATCAAACAAAAAACATGTTAGTATTGATAATAAAGATACTATTTATATAGCCATTGTCGGTGTTGCCTTTTTTAAATACAATACTGAAATCATGAATCGAATCAAATACAATGATAAAAAAATTAGCTTCATTGTTATTGGAAGAGATGTTAATATTGATAAATTTGAGGGTATCAATAATCATATTGATATCAATGTATATCAAAACATCGATACGATTAATATGATGAATCATTTATGTGGATGTGATTTTCTTCTTGCTGATTATAATATAGATATTGATTACGAAGACAAACAGATGACTGGCTCTATCCCTTTAGCTTTTTCATTGTTAGTTCCAATGATTATTTCAAAACAAACCAATCGTTTTTATCAGTTTGAAAATGTTATCGAATTCGATAAGGATAGTGGTGAAACCATATTTTTGAAAAATATTGAAATAGATTCATTAGAGAAAGAGCGTGATAATATTATAAATCATAATTTTGGCATGTTCGATAAACATATTGAAATGATTGAATGAAATTTTATAGATACGAATATATATATATATGGAAAGTCCGTTCTCAAATTCAAATAGTTCATTTGTTTTGTATTTGGAACCTATACTAAATAGTTATTATCAAACTTATCAAAATATAATCACTATTAATACAATGCCATCGGGACCACTGGCTGATATGGTTACTACTATCAATATGCCGAAATTATCTCCTTTTCAAGAATTTGGTAAGTTCTCTAGTCCTAATTATGGAAGGGGGGTCGGTTGCACGTTTGTTTTATTGAGATATCCAAAATCTGTTTGCGGGGTTGGTGGAAATATTGGAAAAAACACTGATATGTTTATGGGTGCAGATGATATTCCATCAGTTCTCGCGTATCTAAATAAACATGGTTATGCAGTTGATGTCGGACTAACCAAGATGCTTTTCAAAGGTCCTGTTGTAATTGGTGGGGTCTCTGAAACACGAGGTTCGGGTAATCGAAAAATGATTTGTATGGTCCAAGGTCCGTCAAATTGAAAAATTGAATTTGAGGGCGTTTTTGTTTTTATGATAATCTATTGATTTTTCAAAATTTGGATTGAAATGTTTGCACATACCGATAATTTATCTAATAGAGATAAAAGAAATGCATTTATTGTATTGGTTGTTATTATTTTGTTTATAGGTATAATGTTTTTGGTTCTTTAGACTGATATGTATTTTTGATGTTTTGTTTTTGTTTATATATATAATAATGATTTTTTTATTTTTTTTATTAGTATTGATGGTCAATGCAATAAAAAACAATAATATACACTTAAAAAAGGAATATGCAGCTATATTGAGTTTTGCTCCCATGTTACGGGTTCATGATATTATGGTTCTTCCTGATAATGGTGGTATATTAACAATCGACTATACACCGATCAATCAAAGCCATCCAGATGTTTTATTGAAATTAATGATGGGTAAATATGTTCCTGCCGAAGTTCGCATTCGGAGAATGGCTGCATGGAATCTTACAGAATGGTATGGTTTACCATCTATTGCCATACATGATATCGATAATAATGTTTTGAAACAACAGATTATCGAGATTAAAAAACAGTGGAATCAAATTAACCATTCTAGAGGAATGAATTTATATAAACGAAATTGTAAACATTTTAGTAATTTTGTAATTCTATATTTACAATTGTAATATGCAGTCAAACTAAATATTATTTAGTTAAAATGTATTGTTATATAAACAAATATGACTAATTATTTTACAATAAATAATAATCCAATTACTATTCCTCCCGGGTGCACAATGGCTTATTCGGGAATATTCGACGCACAGCATCCTCTACCTTATGGATGGATACTGTGTAACGGGTCGGCAATTTCAAGAACAACATATAGTGACTTATTTGCAGCTATAGGAACTAGTTATGGTACTGGAGATGGTTCTACTACTTTTAATTTACCTAATTATAGTGGTGCGTTTTTAAGAGGTACTGGAAATCAAACTAAAAATTATAACAGCACAAATATTACATATACTGGTCCAAATGTTGATAACGTAGGTCAATCACATGCTACACAGGTTCATAATCATAGTATTACTGACCCAATGCATAGTCATACATATTGGGCTCCACTTGGAGATAAAAATGCAGATGGTGGCGGTGACGCAGACAGACCATTTGCAAATAATCCTGATAATGCATATAATACATCTTCTGTTAGCACAGGTATAACTATCAATAATTCAACAACTTCAGGAGGGACTATAACAAACACCGACGAAACACGTCCGTTTAATTTTGGTGTTTATTGGATTATAAAATTTTAAATTTTTACACATTTATATATTTACAAAATAATTATTTTAGTAATTTTGTAATTCGAAATTTTTGATAAATAGTTTAAAAAATCAATTAAAAATACATTGCGTATGTATATATGCAGATTAGGTCTTTATTTCCACTTGTGGTTCTCGTTAGTAGGTTTGTTTCCATTCGTGGTTTCGTACCTTTGGTAAATACTAGAGGTATTTTTTCATCTGGCTTCCAAATGCGTTTGAAAAAAACCATGACAAACGATGATTATATGAACACTGGTAATACTGGTCTTACTTTACCTATTGGTAGCCGCCGTTCCAAATCCAAAAATATGGTTCCTTCCTACCGTCCTCGTTCCGAGAATCAAAAACAATATGTTTCGTATTTACAAAACGATGATATTCCTATTGTTTTCGGCATTGGTCCTGCGGGTTGTGGTAAAACTCTATTTGCATGTGTTACCGCTATCGAGGGTTTGAAACGTGGAGATTATCAAAAAATTATATTGACCCGACCTATCGTTCCAGTTGAAGAAGAAGAGCTCGGATTCCTACCAGGAAGTTTGGTGAAAAAAATGGACCCGTGGACACGACCTTTGATGGATATTTTCTTGGAGTTTTTTTCACAACATGAATTGGATTTCATGATTAATTCTGGGGTCATCGAGATATCTCCGTTGGCTTATATGAGAGGTCGTACGTTCAAGAGGTCTTTTATTATTGCAGATGAAATGCAGAATTCGACACCTAACCAAATGCTCATGTTGACCACCCGCATTGGTGATGGCTCGAAAATGATTATTACTGGTGATTTGAAACAATCTGACCGTCCTTGTGATAAAAATGGCTTGTTGGATGTTATGAATAAAATTCGTGATTATAAAGGTCGTACTACGGGGGATGGTGTTGATATCGAAATCGTTGAAATGAACCATTCTGATATCCAACGTAGCCCGATTGTTTCCAAAATATTGGATATATATAATCCTGTTGGGCGAAATGTTACGCAGATTGTTGATTCGAAAAAGGTTGATGTGGTTGGCGCGGTTGATTTAGTTACCGTGGTTCCTGTTGTTCCACTGGGTTCTGTAATTGATGTGGTTCATGTGAATAATACATTACCGATTAATGAGAGTCCAAAACCTCATGCGATTGATGTTAATAAAGATGCTGCTTTAATTCCAAAATCTCATATTTCTAAGAGAAATGGTGGTTTATAGATGATTTGGTTTGGTTTGGTTTGGTTTGGTTTTTGAAATATTATAACGCCAAATATGATATAATATTTTATGTTGGGACTTCAATTACTATTGTATAAAGTTTGTTGTTTTTATAATATTGTACATGAATAGGTAAGGGTTTCGTCTGTTGTATTTTTGTATCTTGGTTGATACATTTATGTCTATTTTCACATTCCACCAATGGGTTGGATAGTTTTGGCATACTAAAGATATCTCTTGAGTGGTGATGACAAAAACGTCTTATGATACTTTGGTATTTCAACATTTTATATATGTTTATATTTTGTTTACAATATTGTTTACAAATTTTTACTAAACATTATATTAGTTTATTTTTGTCTGTCTAATATATATTAACAATGTCACAAAGTGATTATATTAAATTTAAAAAAACAGCTACTAAACTAAATATTGATAACAAGTCTATAAACAACAAAGAACCAGCCGTTTTTGATTCTGGTAACTATACGGATTTCAAACAATTCAATTTAGAAAACACTATCAATAATACTAGTCCTACTTTCAATTATATTGTTCCTACTGGACATCAATTGATTTTTGGCATGGATAAAGTGGTTTCTAGTTGCCCTAGTTTTGCGGATTGTAGTAATACGAATCTTCGTCCTAATCGTGTTCCTATGTCGGAGTCTCAGTTTACACCTACTCCACCACCTTTGGATTGGAATAGTTTGAATACTTTAAATAAACAGCGATTTTTAGATTGCAGTTGCAATACGAGTTTGTATAGACAATAAAGGGTGAAAAAAATGATAACTATTTGTTATCATTTTTAGTTTTAATGGTTTTGTGGTTTGGGTTTATGCAGTAGCTGCTTGTGTTACTGCTGTGGTTTGTTTTTTATTTTTTTTCAAATCGGACATCTTATATGTGCTAATATAAACCATAGATTGTAATAGTCTGAGTGCCCATTGTTGATAATAACGATGGAATTCTTGGGATTTAGGCACTGCGTTTCTGATTATTGTTAGAATGTTTTGGAGTTGCTCTACACCTGCTTGTTTTTTTGAAAATGAAATTAATAAATCCGGTTGTCTACCGATACAAGTATGTCTATCTGGGTTCCTTGAATCGTATTCAAATACTTTTTTCATGTAGGTTGCTTGGATACACCGTAGATATTTTTTCAAATTTTCACTGGTTAGTTTTTCCAGGTTTTTTAAATAGATTGGATGTCTTGCTAATAATAGTTCGATTCTTGTTTCTGGTAATAAGAATCCATGGATATGATTTACTATTTCGTCCGGTAAATTGATGATATTGTTTATGTCGAGTTTTTTTGATAATTCAGCTTGTTTTTTTATGAGTTTCAAGGATTTTAATTTTTTGTTACATTTATGTTGTATGTTATCATTGAGCATTTTTATGTATGCTTTTGTATCATGTATCCAGTATTCGATATCTTCGTGGGTACGTTCGTAATATAAACCTAATTCGATACTTGGTACGATTGCTTGCATATTCGCATGTATTAAATCATGGAATGAACTTTTATGATTGAATTGATATTGATTTGTACTTGGATTTAATAATCTTGGGTATCTTATTGGTTCACATGGGAATGGGTAATTTGATATCTGTTTGTAGGCGTCTTTACATGCTTTGTCGGTGGGCTTTATTTTTATTTTTGTTGCGGTATTGGGAGTGGTGTTGTTAGTATTAGTATTGGGAGTGGTATTATAAATAATAGTATTCGATTCCATTGTTTTGGTATTATTAGTTGTTTGTATATACATAAAAAAATATATCTATATTCAATTTTTTATCATTGTTTTGAGTTTTGGGTTTTGAAGTGGAGGTTAAACCAATGGAGTTTTTAGTAGTTTTTTCCATGTATTGATTCGTTTTATTGCATCTATTTGTAGTGGTAAATAATTATGTTTTGAATAATTGGTTATAAAGAGATTGTCATGGTTATGTTTCAAAACACGATTATGAAACAGCTCGTTTGCATTATTGAATGCTTCTAGGATTTTTACATCTTGGATTATGGGTGTAGGATTGTTGATTGTAGGTTTTGTTTGAAGATGAATATTATAAAGCATACAGCGGTCAAAATCATAGGCTGCTAATAAATCTGCTTCACGTACTATATGATATGCCATTTGATATTCATATAGTTGTGGGAAGCCTTGTTTTTTTACTTTTGAATAGGACATTGTTTTTATGATTTGATTTGTTATGTCGAGTTCGGTTGGTGTTAGTTTGTCTTCTAAAAAATCATTGATTTCTGTGAGTCCTTTGTATTCATCGAGATATTTTTTATCACACATATCATGAATGATGGAGGATACATAGATGATTTTGGACTGAGATTCTAATATGGGATAGTTTGTTTTTTCTGCTTCGTAGATGTTATGTGCGAAATGGAGTATATTCATACTATGTGATAAACCATGAGATTCATCGATGTTGTACTTTTTGGATGTCAATAAAACGAAATTGAAGAGTTTTGTTAGTAGAGACATTATTTTGGTATTGAAATTGTCTTGATGATTTTGTATTGTTATTGATGTTGTTTTTGGGTGGGGTTGGAATTCAATTTTTTGGTATTGATAAAAAATTGAATATTTTTGTATTGATAATGGTGTAGATATTGAATATTGATTTTGTGATGTCTCGAATTGTATTTGCTTGGTTTTGTTTGATTGGTTGTTTTGGTGGTGTAGATGCGCTTATTTCGCCTTTAAGAACTTTGATAAGTTCTCATGCTTTTGCTGTTACTTTTTTGGATGGTGTTGTTAGAGAACTTCCTGAAGGCTTTATTTTGAATTCTTTGTTGAATGTGCATTTTAAAATGGATTTTGATATTATTTGTCTTGGGTTGATAGGAGTTTCGGTTTGTTTGAGAGGGTATCGATATGATAGATTCGATGATAAATGGACTTCCATTGAGATGTATTCTAATATACAAAAAATTACTAGGGTTTTAATTTTGGTTTTGATTATTGTTTTGACGAAGAATGTGGAGAATGCGGTTTGAATTATGTTTTATTATATTATATGTGTTGTGTTTGTATTATTGGTTATTTGTTCTCTGTAGATATAACCAGATATCATAGACACATAAGAATTGATTTTAATTAATTCTTCATATGGAAAACACCACGATGCTGGAAATATTAACAATTTACCAATAGAAGGTTTAATTGAATAATTATTCCAAAAAATAATTTCACCATCATAATCATTTAAAAACCACATAAAATTTAATATTTTTATACGTTTAGATAAGCATTTACTAGTATTTTTAATAATAAAACGTTTTCTACTACTACTAAAAACATATTTTTCTTTATCAAAATAATTTTTTGTAATAACAAAATCTGAAAAAAAATCACTTGTTATATTATTCATAATTTTAAAATTATAATTATTCTCTTTATTAACAAATTG
>Ga0114975_10000847_pt1 | contig 22328 bp, 17 predicted proteins | sample S_130626_EF_Meta_FD_87031 | JGI IMG/M metagenome (GOLD analysis project Ga0114975, IMG submission 87031) | Freshwater microbial communities from Lake Simoncouche, Canada to study carbon cycling - S_130626_EF_MetaG | ecosystem: Environmental > Aquatic > Freshwater > Lake | place: Lake...
CACCGTGTCGACGTATAACTCGTTCGCTGCTCAAATTTTCAGTGACAACGCGGCACGCATCGGGTGGGATTCCGATACTCCGGTGATCACCGAAGCGACGGCGTACGGAATAGCGCGTGATGTCGTGATGAACACGCAGGGACTAAATCTTGCCTCGATTGACGCCTCGATTGACGCAATCGTGGCCGCCGTCATCCGCCTCTCCAGCGAACTCGCTGAGTTTGAAATCGAGGACACCACACCCATCACCGGCCTTGCACAGGCGTTTGCGGCAATGGCAGATTTCCCCAACGAACTAGCCGGTGCGCTCGACATTAAGGACAAATTGGCCAAGGTGGCCGCGCTGGAACAACTGATTCCGGTCGCCCTCGAATACACCAAGGCCAAGCGTTCGCGTGGAGTCGAATTTGCTGACCAGGTTACGTTCGCGAGGAACATCATCAATCAATTTGATGATGTGCGCGACGACTACCGCTCGCGTTACGGTGTCGTCATTCTCGACGAATACCAAGACACGTCGTATGCCCAGACGAAACTCTTTGCTGAACTGTTTGGCGCGGAACGAATCACCGCTGTCGGCGACCCCAACCAATCGATTTACGGCTGGCGCGGAGCGAGCCCGGCGAACGTCGCATCGTTTTACTCCGACTTCGGGTTGCCCACCGCAAAACCACAACAACTCGTTACGACGTGGCGAAACGGGACGAAGATTCTCGCCGCAGCGAACGCTGTCCTCGCCAACAGAACCCAACCTCTGCCGCTGGATGTTCCCGCACTCAAGGCCGCGCCCACCGCGACCACGTTCCCCATCGACGCAACCTTTGCCCCGACGATTGCCGATGAAGCTGAACGGGTCGCCGAATGGTTCACCGCCCGGGGGGCAGAGCTCATCGAGGATTCGAAGACGGGAGAGAAAAAACTTCCGACGATGGCAATGCTCATCGAAAAACGGACACACCTGAAACCCTTCCTCGCGGCGTTCGACGCCGTCGGGGTGAAGTATCACGTTTTGGGAGTGGCCGGCATCCTCAGCAACCCGTTCACGGCCGACCTGTATTGCGCGCTCTCCGTCATCGCCGACCCATCCGCGGGGGCGCGACTGATCCGGTTACTCGGGGGAACACGCTGGCGCGTGTCGGTCGACGACCTCTGGTCGCTGCACGGCCACGCGCGAAACCTCAGCCGCAATTACACCAACGCCGAACAGCGCAGCCGACTCGGCAAATCGCTTGCTCCGGACGAATCGGATTCCCTCGTTGACGCGCTTGACGACCTCCGTTTCACTCCGCGCGATCGGGTCGAGCTGGATGAGGGTCGCGGAGTAAGTCGAGTTCGTTTCAGTGACGACGGGTGGGAGCGCCTTCGCCGAGCCGCCGAGTTCTTTGCCGAATTGCGCAGTCACGTCGATCTGTCGATTCCCGACATGGTCAGTGTCACGGCTGCTCGTCTCGGTCTCGACATCGAAGCACGTGCGGTTCTGACGCAGAACCCGTCCGCCCACCGCGAAGCGTTCAACGGGCTTGTCCAGTCGTATCTGGGAATTTCGCAGACGCATTCGCTGCGGGGATTCGTCGACTGGGTTTCAGCGGTCGAGCGCAAAGAGAAAAACTCTCCGCGCACCGAAGAACCCGAACCCGGCACCGTGCAAATTCTGACGATTCACACCTCGAAGGGACTTGAATGGGACGTTGTCGCTCTGCCGATGTGGACGCGCGATGCCGAACCGAAAACCTCGTCGGAGTTCCGCGGCGACCTCTCGGCCAAAGCGAACGAACTCGGCTGGCTCAACCTGGGCGCTCTGCCCCGAGAATTCCGCAAGGACAAGAAATTCCTGCCCGAATTTGAATGGAGCGGGAAAAAGACTCTCGACGAACTCAAAAAAGAGTTCTCGGGCAAGTACAACAAGAGTGAGCAGACCGACGGCTATTCGGCACGATTGAAAAAAGAGATTTATCTGCCCGAAGAACGGCGGCTCATGTACGTCGCCGTGACGCGCGCCCGGCACCGCCTCCACATCTCCGGATCGTGGTGGGTCAATCCGCCGACTGTCCACCAGCTCATTGTCACCAAATCAGTCACCAAACCGTCACGTCAAACGAACCAGATCCCCAGCGAATACTTCGACGAACTGTGCCGAGCAGTGGATGAAACCGGCGTCCCCCTGATTGATCGCGCAACGGTGGTCGACGAATTCCCCGCCGAGAATCCGAGCAAAGAAAAGGGCACGGTCACCTGGCCGCGCGACCCACTCGGCACACCGGCTAACCGTGCACGCTACGAAGCGGCCGCCGAGCTCGTGAATTCCGCCTCGGGCACGCTCGACGACTCGTGGACGGAATCCATCGAACACCTCACCGCAGAGCGGGAAAGCCAAACGGCGGAAGTTCCCGTGCGTATTCCGGCGTCACGATACGCCGAATGGGCGATGGATGTCTCGAAGGTCAAAGAAGGAAACCGCCGGCCCGTTCCGTCGCGGCCCTACCGTGCGGCGCGAATCGGGACCGAAATGCACCTGTGGATTGAACAAGGCGTATACGACGAAGGTCCGTTCGAGTTCAGCGACAACGACTCGATTGACGACGGCGTCGACATCGACGAACTCAAAGCGACGTTCATCGCATCGCGGTGGAACGGGATGAAGCCGGAACACCGCGAAATCGAAATTCTGCTGCCGCAGGGTCGACACATCGTCGTGTGCAAGATCGATGCCGTGTTCGCGCTGGATGGACGATGGACGGTCGTCGACTGGAAAACGGGTGCGAAACCCTCGACCGACGACGAGAAAGACGTCAAGGCGATGCAACTTGTCCTTTACCGCCGTGCCTTTGCCGCGTGGAAGGGAATCCCTGTCACGGACGTTGACGCAGTGTTGTACTACGTCAAACACGACTGGGAATGGCTAATCGAGGCCGATCGACTCGAACGCCTCGACGCGCTGCCCATCATCGAATAAGCCGGTTTAGAGAATTTCATCCTCGCGCGGACCGTCGCGGTTATCGGATTTTTCCTCCGCCTCGTCCGAGAAAAACGCCTCAACGAGTGTCGCATCAACAATGACCGAATCGGCATCGTGAGGCACGGTCACCTCGACGGGGGAGTGCTCTAGCTCAACGGACGGGCTCTCGACGAACGAATGTGCGGGAGCCACAAGGGTCGGGGCATCATCGACAAACGTGTCTGCTGGGGAGTCGGCGGCAGGTGCCGGCACGTCGACCAGGAGGTTGACGGGCTTTGCCGGCAACGCTCCGAGAGCGGTAGCGGGGTTATCCGCGACAGAGGCGAAGAGATTGTTGAGCATCGTCACGGCATCCGCGATCGGCTTTTCGTCGCCGGCATCGACGCAGTGGACGAGCCACCGAGCGATGCTCAATTCGGACAGCAATCGTGCGCGATGCCCCACGCGCCGATCGTTGTTCGAACGATGAGCGATGTAGTCGGTGACGAAGCCGGCAGAAACTTCGGGCGCGAGCGGCCCGACGATGGTCGATAGGTCAACGGCAGGGTCCCCGACACAGGCATCGGCCCAGTTGATGATGCTGACAACGCTTTCGCCGTCGACCAAGATCGATTCGAATTCAAGGTTTCCGTGGGTGATCGTCGGGACAAACTGCCAGAGTTCCTTGTCCTCGATGGCCGCGTCCCAGCGGTCGAGCAGGCCACTCGGCACCTGAGTTGTTTGGTGCGCGCGGTCGATTGCTCCGGCGGCCTCGCGCACCGCATCCAGTGCGGTCTTGGTCGGAACAGCATCACGCTTGACGATTGTCGTCGGCAGGGAGTGCAGTGACGAGAGTGCCAGTGCCAAAGATGGGAGCAGAGGGCGAACGTCGCGAAGCTGAGAGAGTGGCTGGCCTTGCGCTTCCTCGGTCACAACAATGCGGCGCTTGTCTAGCACTCCAGCTCCGAGGGTGTGGGGCACATCAAAACCGAGGCGTTCCCGAACCCCAGCGCTAAGAAATTGCCCGACGCGGTGTTCTCTGTCCTGAATCTGCGCTGTTTCAGCGTTGAGAGGCGATGTGATGGAGACGACGGCACCCGCGGATGTGCGGCACGTCACTCGATCGAGGTCTGCGGTCGACGTATCGCGGTACCCCTCGATCTGCAGACCAGGGATTTCGGCAACGGCCCACGCCGTTAGCATGATGGGAGACATCGCCATACCGTTACTGTATGGCGAAGCGCCGCGGGGTCGGCGTTGCCACGCGAGAGGAGGGCCATGAGCGCGCTCATCGATGCCCTCGACGAAAATCAGCAGCGCGTCGCCCTTTCTCTGATTGGCCCGATGCGTGTTCTCGCCGGCGCTGGGTCGGGAAAGACTCGCGCGATCACTCACCGAATTGCGTTTGGTGTCGAAACCGGCGTTTACGCTCCCGAAAAAGTGCTCGCGCTGTCCTTCACGACGAAGGCAGCAGGCGAGATGCGCGCCCGACTTTCCGCCCTCAACGTGGAGTCCGTCGCGTGCCGCACCTTCCATTCCGCCGCGATGAGACAGCTCATGTACTTTTGGCCGGACGTCATCGGTGGGGATTTCCCCAAGGTGCGATCGGGCAAGGCGGCGCTGCTGACACAAGCGGCCGAGCAATTAAAGCTGTCGTCGGCGACGGATGTGTTGCGCTCAATGGCGGCCGAAATAGAGTGGCGCAAAGTTCGATTGCTGACGCCCGATCAGTATTCCACCGCGCTGGAAAATCGGCCGCTACCGTCGTCACTCAACCACGACAAGGCGATGGCCCTCATCGAACGCTACGAAAAACTCAAGGATGAGCGCCGCGAACTCGACTTCGAGGACGTCCTCATCACGACCCTGGGTTTGCTGGAATCGGAGGCGTGGGTTCGCGAGCGGGTCCACGAGGAATTCAGGTTTTTTGTGGTTGACGAATTCCAGGATGTGTCGCCGGTTCAACGCGCGCTTCTCGATGCGTGGCGCGGAAACCGGTCGGACATTTGCGTCGTCGGGGATCCCAATCAAACGATCTATTCATTTGCGGGCGCAACGAGCGAACACCTTTTGCGATTCGGCGAGGAGTTTCCGAACGCCATCACCGTGACACTCGACCGCAACTATCGGTCAACGCCAGAAATTGTGCGCGTCGCCAATGCGATTGTTCCGGACTCGCCGCTCAAACTCGTCTCGACCGTGGAGAGCGGTCCGGAACCCCAATTGCGATCCGCCCCGACTGACGTGGATGAAGCGCGTTCGATTTCGGCAGCAATTCTGGCTGACATCTCGGCGGGGACCCGGCCAGAGAACATCGCCATTTTGTACCGAATCAATTCCCAATCCATTGGTCTTGAATCGGCACTGGGTGCGGCGGGCGTGCCGTTCCGCGTGCGGGGCTCCCGGTTTTTCGAAGAACAAGCGGTTCGTGAAACGATGCTGATTTTGCGGGGAACCGCCGCGTCGAATCCCACGATGTCCGCGCGAGACGCTCTGGTCATGATTCTTCGGGAGCACTTCAACTGGATGAGCAAACCGCCGGTCAACCCGATTGAGCGACACTCGTGGAATGTCCTCTCCGCGGTTAAGTCTCTCGCCGATGCGCTCCCCGATGCCGCGACCGCTGCCGATCTTCTAGCCGATCTGACGCACCGAGCCGAGGCGGACGTCGAACCCACCGTCAATGCCGTCACGCTGTCGACGATTCACGCGGCCAAAGGTCTGGAGTGGGACACCGTCTACATCGCGGGCGTCAGCGAAGGGTTGCTCCCGTTGTCATTTGCGACAGACGACGCGGCGATTGCCGAGGAACGTCGCCTGCTGTACGTCGCCGTTACCCGCGCGCGTCGTGAACTGACACTGTCGTGGGCTGATCGTGGTGCTAATCAGTCGAGTGCTCGTGTGCGGAGTCGGTTCATTCCGGCAACGCTGGTAGCGACTGACACCCGCATCGCGGGTGCACCGCGTGCGGGTGGATGACCCGACCGAACGTGTCGCCGTCGATTCGGGTCGAATAGCCGCTGCCCGCCGCCAAGACCGACAGCACCTCTGATGCGGCGTGCGCCACGAGCGCCTGTGACGGATGCGCGACTCGTGACCACACTTGAGGTGCGATGGCACTCCACGCGGGATCGGCGTCAACCCGTTCCAATTCTCCGCAGGTAACGCACGCCGATTGACCGGGACGAACCAACGGACCGATGATGGCCGACGATTCGGTGAAGATGACCGTCAGGTGGTCGATGTCTCCGCCGAGCCACGGCTGAACCTCAATCGGGGACACAACGAAGTCACTCACGAGGACGACGGTGTCCACGGTGATCGGGTCGATGTCCGTTGAGTGGCGTGCGAGTGTTGTCGCAGAAAACGCTGGAGCACACAGTTCAGCGATTGCCCGTGCCGACTCCGGCCTACCAATGACGGCGATACGAGGGAGCGGGACCCGTAACCGGGGCACGACAATTTCCGCAACCTTCTCGCGGAGTTCGGCACTGCGGTGAGCGCCCAGTAGCGCGGTGAGGCGCTGCGTCGATGTTCCCTTCACGAGGTCACTCAACGCTCGTGCAGTGATGTCGTCGACGTCGTCAAATCGGACGCGAACCGGGTCGATTCCTGCTTCTGCGGAATTGTGACTGCGCCAGACAAGAGGAATTGTGGGATCTATCTGGACGAACACTCACCGAGAATGGCATAACGCCCTGGTCGGTGTCAGTTTTCGTCCACAGTCCCGTCGTTGTCGAGCAATTCCTGGAGCGCGACATCCATTGCGTCAGGGGCGGCAACGCCACCCGTTAGCCGTGCGACGAGCGCGTGTGGATTATCAATGTCGTCTCCTGTCGGAACGGCATCGGGATGGTCCCACAGGGCGTCCCGCGCATCGGCTCCGACGGCGTCGTGGACAAGACGCCACATGTCTGCCGCCTCGCGAAGTCGACGAGGCCGCGCTTCGATTCCGACAAGACCCGCCAGTGCTTTTTCGCCCGGCCGACCCACTGCGCGTTGCCGGCGGACCATTTCGGCGATGGCGTCACGACCGGGCAAGCGGTGCGCGGCGACGGAGGTGACGACATCAACCCACCCCTCTACGACGGCGAGAATCGTTTCAATTCGTGCGAGCGCAACCAGCTGGTCGTCCGTTTTCGGCGGGATGAGCGCGCCATTGCTCACCATGCGGCGAAGCGATTCCGGATCGCTCATGTCGACGTTCTCCATTGCTTCCCGCAATGCTTCCGAGTTGATGGAGATCCCGCTGGCATATTCGGTGATGCTCGCAATGAGTCCGGTCGTGAGCCACTTCGCGTGTTTGAACAGTCGGGCGTGGGCAATTTCGCGAATCGCAAGGTACAGCGCAACATCGTGCAGCGGGATGTCGAGCCCCTCCGCGAAAGCCGCGACGTTTTGCGGGATGAGCACCGCCCGCAGTTCCCGGTCGGTACCACCGTCGAGAAGCGGGATCCCAAGGTCACCCCCGGACGACACCTCCTCCGACAACTGTCCAACAATTTGCCCCAGTTGCATCGAAAACAGGGTGCCACCCAGTCGACCGAGAGCGGCGAATGCTCCCTGGCGCTCGGCGCCGACATCGTCGGGCATTTGTTCGGCGAGCAGCTTCTCAGCGGTACCCGAAATGGATTTCGCTACGGGCTCCGCAATTTGAATCCACACCGGGATCGTCGCACGCGCCCATTCCGGCCGGGTCATCAGGGTCGGCGTTGCCGCTAGGGGAGAAATGCCGGTCGCTTCATCGAGCCACAGCGCCGCTAGTTGGAGGGCGGAATCGGCTGTCTCACGAACATCCGTGCCGACCGTCATCGCCTTGGCGTTCGCAACCCGTGTCGCCGTGTCGCGAACCAGTTGTTCGGTGATGCTGTCGCCGCCTTGCTGAAGCGCCGATTGAAGTTGCGCCAGCATCGCCGCAATTGCGGCGGGGTCTCCGGGTAGGCCTGCGGCCTTCGCGAATTGCGCGACATCGAACTGCTCGCCGTTCTCCAGGAAGCGACGGAGCATCTCACGAAAGTCGTCGGACTCGTCGTCGGTCATGAGTCCACCGTAGTCTGACCTAGGGTGGATAACGTGACGATTGATGAGCCCACAACCCAGGAACGACCGCGCATATCGGGTCGGCGCAGGGTTGGTTTCGCTTTTCTCGCGGCCGCTATTCTCGGCGCCGCCGCCCTATCGCTGGTTCCGGCGCCGTACGTCATCGAAATGCCGGGTCCCGTCTACGACACGCTCTCAACGGCCTCCGATGGCGATGGCAACGACGTGCCACTGATCTCGATCGATGGCGTCGAAACCTACCCGACGGCGGGCACCCTGTCTCTGCTGACGGTCTATGTTGGTGGCTCACCGGATGACCACCCGACGTGGCTCGAAGTCATCTCCGCGTGGTTCCGCCCCGATTACGCCGTTCTGCCCATGGAACTCTTTTTTGAACCCGGTACCACTCAGCAAGAAGAAGTCGACGCCGCTGCGATACAGATGACCAATTCGCAACAGGAGGCGGTTGCCGCCGCACTGACGAACCTCGGAATTGCGTTTGAATCACAGATCGTTGTTGCCGAAACGATGGAGGGGTACCCGGCGGTGGGAAAAGTCTTGCCAGGGGATGTCGTCCTCACCGCAAATGCCACACCCGTCGCAAATGTTTCGGATCTTCGGGCGATCATCAAGCAGGTCGGTGTCGGTGGCACGGTCGATTTGGGAATCGTTCGCGAAGGCAAGTCGCAGACCGTCACCGTCGGCATTGTGGCGAGCGAGGACGACAAATCCACGCCGGTAATCGGGGTTTACACGAGCGGCAAGTATGTCTTCCCATTCGATGTGACGATTCAACTGTCGAATGTTGGGGGTTCGTCCGCTGGGATGATGTTCGCTCTGGGAATCATCGATGAGCTCACACCGGGACAGTTGAATGGTGGCGAAAAGATTGCGGGCACCGGCGAGATCACCGCGAGCGGCGAGGTGGGCGCAATCGGCGGGATAGTCCAAAAGGCTTATGGTGCCCGAGACTCAGGGGCCAAATGGTTGCTGGTCCCGACGAGCAATTGCGACGAGCTTTACGGGCATGTCCCTGACGGCATTCGAGAGATTCCGGTCGACACTCTCGATGATTCCATCGCTGCTTTGAAGGTCATCGCTTCGGGCAAGGACACCGACAAGCTCGCGCACTGCCCGGCTCCATAAGACCAAGAATCCGCGGGTAGACTCTCCCAAAAGGAGTCACGTCTTATGAGTACACCCGCCGCCACGCGTCGTCGTTCCCCACTTGTCGTCACCGCCAGCATCCTCGCGGTGCTCGTCGCGATCTTCTTCCAGTTCTCGGCAATCTTTGTCGACGTGCTGTGGTTCCAGCAGACCGGCTTCCAGTCGGTCCTCTTCACCCAGTGGATCGCGATGGCCTCCGTCGGTGCAATTGGGTTTGTGCTGACGGCGGGAACCGCCTGGCTGACTCTCTGGTCGTCCTACAAGTTTCGCCCGCTCACCGCCCGACTGTCGCAAAGTGCTGAGCGGTATCGCGCGGCCATCGACCCGGTTCGACGACTCATCCTGTGGGGTGGACCGCTGCTCCTCGGTGCTTTCACCGCGGCAACCGCTGCTGCTCGTTGGCCCGTTGTTCTCCAATTTCTCAACAAGACACCGTTCGGGCAGACGGACCCGCAGTTCAACCTTGATTTGTCCTTCTTTGTCTACGACGTGCCATTCTGGCTCTTCACCGCTGGCATCGTCGAGAGCTCACTGCTCATCGCTTTTGTCATCACGCTGCTAACCGGATTCCTGTACGGCGGCATCAGCATCACCGGCCGACAGGTGGTGGTTTCGCGCGCACTGAGGGTTCAGGCGTCGATTATCGCGGTTGCGTACCTTTCCGTTCTTGCGGTTCAGCTGTGGTTCAAGCAGTTCGAAACACTCGTCACACCGTCGCAGGGATTCCTCGCTACGGGCGCCGGATACACCGAGGTCAACGTTGATATTCCCGGCTACCAGATTCTCGCGGGAATCGCCGCCGTCGTTATCGTCTTCTTCTTGATCACCGCGGTGACCGGCCGTTGGCGCCTCCCGCTCGTCGGAACGGCGATGCTCATCGTGTCGATGCTGGTTTTGGGCGGGGTCTCTTGGGTCATCCAGCGATTCCAGGTGGACCCAAGTGCGCGAACACTCGAATCGGAATACATCCAGCGCAACATTGACGGAACACGAGTCGGTTTTGGGTTGTCGGACATCAACGAGCTGGAATATACGGCCGCAACGACGGCCGAAGCAGGGGCACTTCGGGCGGACGCCGAAACAACCGCGCACATCCGAATCATCGACCCCGGTCTAGTTCCCGATGCGTTCGCGCAACTCGAACAGTTCCGTCAGTACTACACCTTCCCCGAGCACCTTGACGTTGACCGCTACACGATTGACGGGAACATGCAGGACACCGTCATCGCGGTGCGTGAGCTCAATGCCGCCGGATTGACCAGCTCGACCTGGTACAACGACCACATCGTCTACACCCACGGTTACGGCATCGTCGCTGCATACGGAAACAAGCGCAACGTTGACGGACAACCGACGTTCCTCGAGTCGGGCATCCCCGTGTCGGGAAACCTGGGCAAGTACGAACCGCGCGTGTACTTCGGTGAAAATTCGACCGATTATTCGATTGTCGGCGCGAGCAGTCCGACGGGACCGCTCGAGCTGGATTACCCGTCCGCAAACTCGACGAGTGATTCAGGAAATGCCAAGTACACCTTCGAAGGCGCCGGTGGACCGAAACTTGACAACCTCATGACGCGACTCATTTACGCGATGCACTTTCAATCGGAACAGATTCTCCTGTCGGACGCCATCACCGATGATTCACAGATCCTGTATGACCGACACCCGTTGATTCGCGTCAATAAGGTCGCGCCCTACCTGACGCTGGACAACGATCCTTACCCCGCGGTCGTCGACGGCCGTGTTGTGTGGATCGTCGACGGATACACGACGACCAACGATTTCCCCTATTCGACTTCCGTCGACATGGCCCAAGCGATCAGGGACACGTACACGACCGCGCCACTCGTCGCGTCGGGAAACGTCAATTACATTCGCAACTCGGTCAAGGCGACCGTTGATGCTTATGACGGAACCGTGACCCTCTACGCATGGGACACGACTGACCCAATTTTGACGACGTGGCAGAAGATTTTCCCGTCGACTCTCAAGTCGGCATCGGAAATGTCCGCAGGTCTGCTTTCACACGTTCGGTACCCCTCGGATCTTTTCAAGGTTCAACGCGAGGTCCTCGGCAGCTATCACGTCACGGACCCGGGCACGTTCTATTCGACGGAAGACACGTGGGTCACCCCCAACGATCCCGTGTCGGACCCCGCCGCCCCAACCCTCCAGCCTCCGTATTACCTGACGATGCAGATGCCCGGCGCGGACACGCCATCGTTCTCGTTGTACTCGACGTTCATTCCTAAGTCGACCGGTAAGGACGCTCGAAACGTTCTCTACGGGTACCTCTCGGCGAACTCAGACTTTGGCCCTGAATACGGCAAACTGACCCTGCTGACTTTGCCAAAGCAGACGACCATCCCCGGACCTGGACAGGTGCAAGCCCAGTTCGACTCGGATGCGACGGTTAGCCAACAGTTGAACCTGTTGCGTCAGGGAAAAACGGAGGTCATCCCCGGGAACCTGTTGACGCTGCCGGTCGGTGGTGGACTGCTCTATGTGCAGCCCGTCTACGTTCGTTCGACGGGTGAGACCTCGTATCCGCTCTTGCGGAAAATCCTTGTCGCATTCGGTGATTCCATTGCGTTCGAGGATTCACTCGATGCTGCGCTCGATTCCTTGTTCGGTGGAAACTCGGGAGTTGTCACTCCCGTCGACCCGACCGACCCGAATAACCCCTCGACGGGCGGCGCGGTTTCGGCCGAGTTGGCCCGGGCTTTGGCGGACGCAAAGAAGGCGTTGACCGATCGTCAAGCCGCCTACGCGAAGAACGATCTCGTCGCCGCCGCGGCAGCCGATGTCCGACTGCAAAAGGCGTTGCAGACCGCTTACGAGTTGTCGCGATAGGACCGATTTCGTCAAGCCCCACACCGCGTGTAAACTAGACCCTTGTAACGCGGGGTGGAGCAGTTCGGTAGCTCGCCGGGCTCATAACCCGGAGGTCGTAGGTTCAAATCCTGCCCCCGCAACCACCAGAAACGGTCTCGGATTCGTCCGGGGCCGTTTCTCTTTGCCAACTCGACGACATGGGGATAAACACCGACGCGTGATGCAGCGAATCGGCACAATCGCGACATGCGAATCTGTGCACTCGGACTGTTACTGGCACTGGCGGGGTGTGCCTCCACCGACCAAACGCCGGCTCCCGCCCCGACCGTTGCGGCGGACGAGGCGATTGAGCGGGACGGTGTCGAACAACTCGCCATCGATGCCGTCGGCGATTACTTTGCCGTCTCGGCCGAGATTGCGGGCGACGGAGGAGACGACCCCGAGCGAATCGCCGAGGTCGTCACGTCGAATTGGTTGCCACAGGAATTGACCGGCTTTGCCGCTCTTCGCGCGCTGGGGTCGAGCCAAGCGGGAGTTCCCGCGGTGACAAAGATCGAGGTGTCGGCGATTCGCGGGATCGCTGTCGTCACCGAAGTGGTGTTGCACGCGTGCACATCGCTCGACGGCGTTACGATTCGAACCGCTGACGGCGACGAAACAGATGTGCCGATCGGAACCTCGCTCGTCACGATTTATGTCGTGCCGGAAGACGGAATCCTCAAAGTTGACGGAGTCGAACCGTGGACGGAGGTGTCGTGGTGCGCAGACCCCTAACGGCCGTCGCGGTGGCGTTGCTCGTCACGACCCAGGCCACACCCGCCACGGCGTTGTCGTGCACCATGACGGAAATCATCGCCGGAGTCTGTTCGGTTGGTGGCGGCACCGATGGCACTGACGTGAATCTGTGGGTGGACGGGTCAACCGGTGGTGGTTCGTCGGGCGGCGGCGGACAAATCGATTGCGACGAAACGGCGGAGGGTCGTTGCGCCGGTGTGTCTCCGCCGAAAACCGTCGACAAGCCAGAGTCGGTTCACGACCTCGAATCATTTAGACCCCGCCGGCCGAGTCAAATTTCAGAACCCGCCGGGTGGACGATTGCGGGGTTACCGACCAATTTCGTTACACGCGCTCGAACCCACGTCGTTTCCGGTGAACTCGCCGGCCACTCTGCTGACGTACGGTTCATCCCCGTCCGTTACCGCCGCACGTTCGGTGACGGGGGCACTCAGTCGACCACTGTGCGGGGCGCTCGGTGGTCGACTGTGTGGTCAACGACATCAACGTCGCATGTTTACGAACAACCCGGGATTGAAACGGTACGGCTCGTCGTCACTTACGTTGCCGACTATCGCTATTCGGGCTTGGGCTGGGTCCGCTTAGGCGGAACGGTCACGCGCACGGCACCCGACCTCACCGTTCGCGTGTTCGCGGCCGATACCGTTCTCGTGGCTCGACCGTGTGTCGTCGACGCAATCGGGTGTCCGTGATTTCTGTGGAGACACACAGCCGACTTTAGGAAATTCCAAGGGAATGGCACGATGGTGGGGTTATGGAAAAAGAAACCTCTCCCGAACCCACTACCCCGATTCGCCGACGCGTGCGTAAGCCCGTCGCAGAGACGGTTCCAACGATCGATGCGTTGACCGCGGAAGCCGTGACCGAACCGAACGATTCGGCAAAACCGAAACGGGCATGGCTGGTCGGTTCAATCCCAACCAAGGCCGCCGCCGGTGTCGCGGTCATCGCCGGTGTCGCCGGTGGTATCGCCGGGGCTGGGATTGGGTTCATCGGCAACGGAGGATTTGGATTCAACGCGGTCATCCAGCCGCAAGCCGTCACAATTTCGGACACCAACAACACCAAGACCGTCACGGCGGTCGCCGCAAAAGCCTTGCAGTCGGTCGTGACTATTGAGGTTGCGGGCGCAAATGGGGCGGGCGCGGGCTCAGGAGTGATCATCTCGACAGATGGGTACATCGTCACGAACCATCACGTCGTCACTCTGGGTGGCTCTGAACAGAACACCGACTTGCGGGTTACTCTCGCCGACGGACGCCTTTACGCGGCGAAGGTGGTTGGAACGGACCCGATTATGGACGTTGCGGTTATCAAGATTTCGGCAACCGGTCTGGTTCCCGCCGAATGGGGCGATTCCTCCGCAATGACCGTTGGCGACGAGTCGATCGCAATCGGGGCACCCCTCGGGCTGGAAAACACGGTTACCGATGGCGTAGTTTCTGCGCTGAACCGGTCCATCACCATCTCCAATGAGGGTGACGGCTTCAACTTTGATCTGCCTAACGGCCAGCAGTCCCCGGTTTCGCAGGACCTTTCGCTTCCGGTCATCCAAACCGACGCATCCATCAACCCCGGAAACTCGGGCGGCGCCTTGCTCAACGCGGCCGGCCAGTTCATTGGCATGAACGTCGCAATCGCGTCGAGCGGTTCGTCGTCGGGGTCGATCGGTGTCGGCTTCGCTTTGCCCAGCAACGTTGTCAAGCGCGTCGCTGAGGACATCATCGCCGACGGCAAGGCCGGTCACGGACGCATCGGCGCGACGGTCAGCGCTGTTACCGGAACCACGGGAGTGGTCGGCGCTCTCGTTCGCGAGATTACTCCCGGCTCACCCGCGGCAAAGTCGGGCCTCAAGCCGAAAGACGTTGTGACGACATTCAATGGGATACCCATTCGCAACGAGGTAGACCTCACCGCACAGGTGCGATCGCTTCGGCCAGGGGACAAGGTTGATATGACCATAGTCCGAAACGGTGCGAACAAGACCCTGTCAGTAACGGTCGGCTCGCTCGAGTAGAGCGCTCGCGCGTAAACTGTTCGCATGGCAACGGACAACGAGACGGGCGGTTCGCTCGATGTGCTCGACCGCGAACTCGAGAAGCTGCTCGAAGACGAAAACGTCGACGAGGGCGACCACGATAAGTTTTCGCACTACGTTCCCAAAGACAAGATTGTCGAGTCGGCGGTGACGGGAAAACCTGTTCGCGCGCTGTGTGGAAAAAAGTGGTTGCCAAACTCGAACCCCGAGCGTTTCCCGATTTGCCCGGCGTGTAAGGACATCTACGAAAAGCTTCGAGCGGAGTAGCCGATGAGCGCTTCGACCGCGTTGCTCACGGACCGTTACGAGCTCACGATGATCGACGCCGCCCTAAAGGGTGGCCACGCTGACAGGGCTTGTGTGTTCGAGGTTTTTGCGCGTCGACTGAGCGGTGGTCGGCGATACGGGGTCGTCGCGGGAACGGGCCGCCTGCTCGATGCGATCGAGAGTTTTCGATTCGATGAACCTGTGCTGGAGTGGCTGCGAGACGAGAAGGTCGTCAGCGCGGAAACACTCGATTTCCTCGCCGACTATCGTTTCCGCGGTTCCATCCGCGGCTATCGCGAGGGGGAACTCTTTTTCCCCGGTTCGCCCATTGTGCAGGTTGAGGGAACCTTTGCCGAGTCTGTGGTCATCGAGACCCTCGTGTTGTCGATCCTCAACTACGACTGCGCCGTTGCGACCGCCGCGTCGCGCATGGTGACCGCCGCGGACGGACACGACCTGATCGAAATGGGTTCGCGTCGGACGTCTGAGTACTCCGCGGTTGCCGCCGCCCGGGCGGCTTTCATCGCGGGGTTTGGCGCAACGAGCAATCTTGAGGCCGGTCGTCAGTGGGGGATTCCCACCAAGGGAACCGCAGCACACTCGTTCACCCTTTTGCACGACTCGGAGGAAGACGCTTTCCGTTCACAGGTCGCCGCGCTCGGGGTGGGCACCACACTGCTCGTCGACACCTACGACGTTCGGGCCGCAATCGAAACGGCAGTTCGCGTTGCGGGGAGTGAGCTCGGGGCCGTCCGTCTCGACTCCGGCGACCTACCCAATCTGGTGCGCGATGTTCGTGCACAACTCGATTCCCTGGGCGCAACCACGACGAAGATTGTCGTCACCAACGACCTCAACGAAAACACGATCGCCGCGTTGCGCGGCACGCCGGCGGATGTCTTCGGAGTTGGCACTTCCGTGGTTACGGGGGCGGGCTACCCTGCTGCTGGACTTGTTTACAAGCTCGTTGAACACCTGGATGCAGCGGGAAACTGGGTGTCCGTCGCGAAGCGCTCGCCCGAAAAGTCGAACCCTGCTGGCCGAAAAACCGCATTCCGGTCGGCCACGGCGGAGACGGTGTTTGTTGGCACCCCCGAACCCGATGCGTCGATGCGCGCACTCGACGTGTCGTTCATCACCGACGGAGTCATCGATGCGCAGTGGCGCGGACCACGCGCTGTTGCCGATGCCCGCGAGTACCACCGAACCGTCCGGGCGGAGCTCACCGAGGCCGCGCTGCGCCTGTCACCCGGGGACCCTGCCATTCCCACCGTCATTCGGTGACATCGCTAGGCTGAAACGGTGAATCGAGACGCGGCCATTGGCCTCATCGACAGCGGTGTCGGTGGGCTGACCGTTGCGCGTGCGGTGATCGACCAGTTACCCAACGAATCGATCCGCTACATCGGTGACACGGCGAATGGCCCCTACGGCCCGCTGCCCATTTCGGACGTGCGTGACCACGCCTTGCGGCTACTCGACGAACTCGCCGATCACGGCGTCAAGTTGCTTGTGATTGCGTGCAACACAGCGTCGGCGGCGATGTTCCGTGACGCGAAGGAACGATATTCGGACCGCCTCGGGATTCCCGTCGTCGAGGTGATACAGCCGGCCGTTCGGACCGCCGTGCTGCGAACCCGGTCGAAGCGCATCGGCGTGATCGGCACCGAAGGAACGATCAAGTCGGGTGCGTACCAGGATTCCTTCGTCGCCGACCCCGACATTCAGGTCGTTACGGCTGCGTGTCCTCGATTCGTTGAGTTCGTTGAAGCGGGGGTGACGAGCGGCGCCGAACTGTTTGAGGTCGCAAACGAATACCTTCAACCGCTCAAGGACGCGCGAATCGACACTCTCGTTCTGGGGTGCACGCACTACCCGATGCTCTCGGCCGCCATCCAGTACGTGATGGGACCGACAGTAACTCTGGTGTCGAGCGCGGATGCCACGGCCTACGAGGTCTATCAGACGCTCCTCACACACGACCTGTTGCGCACGGCTTCCACTCCGCCAACACACTCATTCGAAACAACGGGCAACGACACGGCACGATTCGAGACCCTCGCTCACCGTTTCCTTGGCCTCGAAGTCGGTCACGTCGAGTCGTTCCCAACAGGCACGCTGAATCTTTCCCCGCTCACAACTGAGGAGTAACACCATGACACGCATCGACGGCCGCACAAACGACGAACTTCGCCCCATCACCATCGACCGTGGATGGTCGGCGCACGCCGAGGGTTCGGCACTCATTTCGTTCGGCGGGACAAAGGTGTTATGCACGGCCTCGTTCACCAACGGCGTTCCGCGCTGGATGGCGGGTACCGGCAAGGGGTGGGTCACCGCAGAGTATTCGATGCTCCCTCGTGCCACGAATTCCCGCAACGACCGCGAGTCCGTCAAGGGCAAAATCGGCGGCCGAACACACGAGATTTCGCGACTGATCGGACGCAGCCTGCGCGCGGTCGTCGATATCAAGGCGCTCGGTGAGAACACCATCGTTATCGACTGTGATGTTCTCCAGGCGGACGGCGGCACACGCACCGCGGCAATCACCGGTGCGTACATCGCCCTGAACGACGCCATCGAGTGGGGCCGCGCCAAAGGGTTCATTGCCAAGAATGCGAAGGCGCTCATCGATTCCGTTGCGGCCGTGTCGGTCGGAATTATCGACGGTGTCCCCATGCTCGACCTGCAGTACACCGAGGACGTTCGTGCGGAAACGGACATGAACGTTGTGGCGACCGGCCGGGGGCTGTTTGTCGAGGTTCAGGGCACAGCCGAGGGCGCGCCGTTCGACAAATCCGAGCTCGACAATCTTTTGGCTCTCGCCATTGCGGGAACGGGTCGCCTCACCGAGATTCAGGCCGCGACACTAGCAGTGGACACCGCATGAGAGACGACAGCATGGAGACGGAAATCGACGACGAGTCGAACGAGCCCGAAATCGAACCGACGGTGATCATCGTCGCTACACACAACGCGCACAAGATTGGTGAAATTTCACGGTCACTGCTGCCTCTGCTCGGACTGCCGGTGAAGCTGCGACCGACGTCGGGGAAACCACCAAAGGAAGACGGGGAGACCTTCGCGGAAAATGCGCTGATTAAGGCGCGGGCCGCGTTCGCCGAAACGGGGCTTCCCTCCATCGCCGACGATTCGGGAATTTGTGTTGATGCTCTGGGGGGTGAGCCCGGAATCCATTCCGCCCGGTACACCGAGGAGGGGACGGATGAAGCCAACCGCGCCGCTTTGCTTGCGGCGCTCAAGGGAGTGAAAGACCGCACGGCAACCTTCGTGTGCGCGGTCGCTTTTGTCACGGCTGAGGGCGAACGCGTCGAGGTCGGCGAATGGCCGGGAAAGGTTCGAGCGGTTGCGAAGGGTGACGGCGGATTCGGGTATGACCCGATCTTTGCGCCGAACGGCGTTTCCGGCACTGCCGCTGAACTAACTCCAACCGAAAAAGCCGCCCTGTCCCACCGCTCGCGCGCCATCGGTCAGATCGCTCCGGCCATCAACTATTACCTCAACACGCACTCCGCCTAATGTCTCGGTCGATCGGTCGCTCGCCCCTCGTGTCTCTGATGGGGCCGGCGATGGTCGCCGGTGTTGCGTACCTGGATCCCGGCAACGTCGCCTCCAACATCACCGCGGGGTCGCGCTACGGCTTTCTGCTGGTGTGGGTGGCTGTTCTGGCAAATCTCATCGCCTGGATGGTTCAGTTCCTCTCCGCCCGGCTCGGAATCGTGACCGGGCTCAGCCTGCCCGAGGTGATGGGTCAACGAATCACCTCACGCGGTTGGCGATTCGCCTATTGGGTTCAGGGTGAACTCGTTGCGATGGCAACCGATGTCGCCGAAGTCGTCGGCGGGGCGATTGCACTCAATCTTCTGTTTGGGCTTCCCCTCTGGCTGGGCGGCGTAATCGTCGGGGTGATTGCACTCGCTCTGCTCGGAGTTCAATCCCGTTTCGGCTCTCGGCCGTTCGAACGAGTCATAGTCTTCTTCATCCTCGTCATCGTCGTGGGTTTCTGTGCCAGCCTTTTTGTGCACCCGGTGAATGTCGTCGACGTTGTTGGCGGGTTGGTGCCTCGGTTCGATGGGCAGGGTTCGGTTTTGTTGGCGACGGCAATTCTTGGTGCGACGGTGATGCCTCACGCGATCTACGCCCACTCCGCGCTATCCCGTGAGAGATTTGGCAACGTCGTGGATGCCGACATTCCTCGGCTGTTGTCGGCGACTCGAATTGACGTCACGGCCGCGCTCGCCATTGCGGGTGCGGTGAACATCGCCCTCATCGTCGTTGGTGGTGCGATTCTGTCTGACCATCCCGAATCGGAGACTCTCTCCGGAGCGTTCGCGGCACTGGGTTCCGAGCTAGGCACAGGGATCGCAATTCTGTTTGCGGTTGGACTGCTTGCGTCATCGCTGGCGTCGACAGCGGTGGGAGCCTATGCGGGTGCGGAAATCATGTCCGGGCTGACATCGTTCAAGGTCAAACCCTTTGTTCGTCGCGTGATTACCATCGTGCCGGCCATCGTTCTGCTGACGTCCGGTGTCGAACCGACAACCGCCCTCATCGTCTCGCAGGTTGTGTTGAGCTTCGGCATCCCGTTTGCCTTGATCCCACTCATCGTCGTGACGACCAGCCGACGCCTGATGGGCGAGCACCGAGCGGGTTCCACGCTTCGGGCTTTTGCCACGTCCGCTGCGGTCCTCGTCGTCATCATCAACGGGGGACTGATTGCCCTAACGCTTGGTGCGTGATTCCTTCGCCATCGTGCGTCGCTCTCTGAGCCAGTGAATTCCAACACTGGCGGCGGATACCACGACAACACCAATCAAGACGAGGTCAATGTATTCGGTGACGAGCGCGGCGACCCCGGGGATGTGGGCGACCGCCCAGCCGATGATGGGAAGCAGGCCGGCCCACAGAAGTGAGCCGAGAGCGTTGTAGGCGGTGAACGTGCGTCGGTTCATGCGACCGATGCCAGCGGCGACAGGCAGAAGAGTGCGGACAATGGGAACGTACTGTCCGATTGTCAGCGACAGCGGCCCCCACTTGAGGAAAAAATCCTCGGTGCGCTTGACGCTGTGGTGCGACAACAGGCCTTTTTCCGAGCGCGTGAACACTGCTGGCCCGCCGACTTTTCCAATTTGATAGCCGGTCTGGTTGCCGGCAATAGACGCGACCATGATGACGAGTGAAACAAGCCAGATGGGTTGCGGAATGGTCCCCTGGTAGGCGAGCACCCCCGTAATGAGCAGGAGGGTGTCTCCGGGGAGCAGGAAGCCAATAAGGAGTCCCGTTTCGATGAAGACAATCGCGGCGACGACGACGATTGCCCAAACACCGGCACCTTCAACGATTGCTTGGGGGTCGAACAAACCAGCCGTTTCGATCACGCGTTACCTTTCTCCAGTGCGGATGGAGGGACTCGAACCCACACGCCGAAGCACAGGATCCTAAATCCTGCGTGTCTACCAATTTCACCACACCCGCTTGTCCACTCAGTGTAATGGCAGTGCTTAAAGGCGTAGAGTGAATTCGTTCTTAAACAAAGGATTTGCGGGTGGTTCGACCTCCGCAACACAGAACTCCGACCGGCGATGTCGTCGGCGCGAAAGGAAGTGAACGATGCGCGCTGAAGCGGATCTTCTAGCGTCAGTCCCCACCAAGTTGTTCATCGGGGGTGACTGGGTCGACGCCGAAGGCGGCAAGACACTCACCGTGAGTGACCCCGCAACCGGTGCGCACCTCGCCACCATCGCCAACGCGTCCGAATCGGACGCGAAGAAGGCGATGGACGCGGCTGCAGCTGTGCAGGAATCGTGGGGCAACACCGCGCCGCGCGTTCGCGGGGAGATTCTTCGTAAGGCCTGGGAATTGCTCATCGAACGACGTGACGACTTCGCGTTGCTGATGACCATTGAGATGGGAAAACCCTTTGCTGAAGCACAGGGAGAAGTCACCTATGGTGGCGAGTTCCTGCGCTGGTTCTCCGAGGAAGCCGTTCGCATCAACGGTCGTTTTGGGTCAAACCCCGAGGGCACCGGCACGATGATCGTGTCGAAGCGACCGGTCGGCCCCAGCTTTCTCGTTACTCCGTGGAACTTTCCGCTCGCGATGGCAACGCGCAAGATTGCTCCCGCCATCGCCGCAGGGTGCACCGCCATCATCAAACCGGCGGAACTCACCCCGCTGACCACTCTGCTGTTTGCCAAGCTCCTCGAGGAGGCCGGCGTGCCCAAGGGGGTCGTTCAGGTCATCACGACGAGCCGTTCGCGGGACGTTTCGCCCGTCATTATCCAGGACCCGCGACTTCGCAAACTGTCCTTTACGGGTTCGACCCAGGTCGGCAAGGTTTTGCTCAAGCAGGCTGCGGACAACGTCCTGCGCACGTCGATGGAACTCGGCGGAAACGCCCCGTTCATCGTCTTCGACGATGCTGACGTCGACAAGGCCGTCGATGGAGTCATGATTGCGAAGTTCCGCAACATCGGCCAGGCCTGCACCGCCGCTAATCGAATCTTCGTCCAAAAGGGAGTCGCTGCGGAGTTCACCACGAAGGTCGCCGAGCGCGTTTCCGCAATGAAGGTCGGTCGCGGCACCGAAGAGGGCGTCACGATCGGGCCGCTCATCGACGAGAAAGCCGTCGAGTCGAGCCAGGCGTTCGTTGATGACGCTGTTGGTCTCGGCGCCACGGTTCTGACGGGCGGAAAGCGCGTCGACGGCGCTGGAACGTTCTTCCAGCCAACGGTTCTTGCGAACGTGCACGCCGACACGCGTTTCATGTCCGAAGAGATCTTCGGGCCCGTCTTGGGGGTAATCGAATTCGACACCGAAGACGACGCCATCGCGATGGCCAATGACACCGAATACGGTCTCATTTCCTACGCATTCACAAACGACCTGCACCGCGGCCAGCGACTCATCGAGAAGCTCGAAACGGGAATGATGGGGCTCAACACCGGGCTCGTCTCGAACGCGGCCGGCCCGTTTGGCGGGGTCAAGCAATCGGGAGTTGGACGCGAAGGGTCATCCGAAGGCATCGAGGAATACCTGACGACGAAGTACACCTTCATCCCCAAGGCGTAGGTCGTTTTTTCTGGGGACAAAACCCGGGGTCGCACCCCGGGTTTTGTCATGGTGGGGACATGTCCGACACTGACACCGAGAGCGTCGTTGAACGAGTTCGCGGAGCGGTAGCCCGCGGCGCAACGGTTCGCGATGCAATTGCCACGGAGGTCCGATCGG
>Ga0114975_10000848_pt1 | contig 22325 bp, 41 predicted proteins | sample S_130626_EF_Meta_FD_87031 | JGI IMG/M metagenome (GOLD analysis project Ga0114975, IMG submission 87031) | Freshwater microbial communities from Lake Simoncouche, Canada to study carbon cycling - S_130626_EF_MetaG | ecosystem: Environmental > Aquatic > Freshwater > Lake | place: Lake...
CAATCTTGTCCAGATCCTTGAATACGTTCACACCTGTTTTCCGTTCGATCCAACCACTGTGATTTTCGTATTTGTTGGTCATATTGCTGGTCCTGCCTTTCATAGCGGCAGTGTGTGTATACAGACGTTTTGCAGCAGATTGCGTTGTTTCACCGAACAATATGGTATTTTTGTCCAGGATTGGATGACAGGGATTATAATCTTTTTCAGCTACAAGGGCATAGCAACAGGGCTTATATAGACCATCTTCATAGGCTCGTGTTTCACTAAATTCCCTTACACTGCTATACCGTTGCCAGCCCTCTAACAAATTACGCATCTTGTTATCATATCTGGGCTGCTGTTTTACATATTCCCATGGATTATCGCCTATGAAAGCTATCCATTGTTCTTTGGACCAGCCCAGAGATTTAAGATCTATAGTGGCATTAACGATAGTGCTCATAATAGTATCTTTCTTTGATATGTGTTGGCGATCCCTGAGCGATTCGAACGCCCGACCGACGGAGTAGAAATCCGTTGCTCTATCCAGCTGAGCTAAGGGACCATTGTTTGTATTATAGCAGTAGTTTATTTAATTGTCAAGAAATCTTCGTACCACGCCTGCAGATCTTCGCACAATGGCATGGTCAAGGGTTGAAGTTCTTCCGGAGCGTCATTTAGCTTGATGAAATATTCTGTGCGTAGCTCATGGATAAAATCCGTTATCTCTTCCTGGGTTGTGTTACACAACCATTCGCTAAGTCCTGCTTCTGCGCTGGATATGCGATCACGGAACTGGTTCTTGAGCTTCTTCTCTGCTTCCTTGACATCTACGCTGTCCCCTACCCAGATCTGTTCGAACTGTTCTGTATACACAGGACCTACGGCATTCTGGTAGGTAGCTAGCCTGGAGCGAGTATGCTCCAAGGCAGCAACACCTATCTTGAAATCCTGGGGATCAGTTACCCCAGGGCACTTCTTGATATAGAGGACGTAGTGTCTCATCTTAGTTTACCGGGAAGCTGGATTCAGGAGCAGCCAACTTGTGACCATTCGCGCCGTGCTTGAGGTAAGTCTGCACCAATCCGCTCGTGACCACCACAGGATGCGCAGCCAAGCTACCAAAGTGATTCTCAAACTGCTCCTTGAGACTGACGTGGACTTTCTCGCTCATGCCATATACCTGCTTGAGGATGTTTCCAAACTCTACATCAAAGTCTGCAGGAAGCAAATTGCTTGTCTGCAGTTCAGTCTGATGATACAGACGAGCCATAGCAAGCATCATGATGCCACGCACTTCTTCTTTAGGCCAAGTAGCACGATGGAAGTTCAGCGCACGAGCGAGATAGATACCTTTGATGCCGCTGCTGGTCTGCGTCAGATCATACGCACCGTAGAGATGTTCGATGTGACTGATGTCGCCTGACTTGGTGCTAGCACGTTTGATGGTGCAGTTGTTTGCGTTCACGATGTTCTGCACCAGCACTGCCTCAGGTTCGCCGCATTCTACCGAGATCATGTGTTCGTCATAGCGACTAACTTGACGCTTGTTCTTCTTGTTGATAGTGAGGAAGCTGCGTCCCGCATGCAGGATTAGCACCTTTGTAGCCTCGTCTAAGCTGTGCTGATCGTTGATATCGGCTTCGGTATACCAAATTGGGATATGTGACCAACCTTGACGCTCGCAAGTCTCGCGAGTATGATTGCCGTCCCACAGGAGGAACTTGCCGCTTACTGAGTCTTTGATCGCACAAGGCACGATGATCATGTCTGCTTGGAAGTCTGCCTCGATCTTAGCAACATGGTTTGGGGCAATATCTCGCTGGAAGCGGGGATCGATAGCTACGTCATCGATATCCACCCATTCAAATTTAGGAACTTTAAGTGTGCGAGGATCTATGCTCTTTCGTGGCATGGGAGGCGCACCTAGCACTGCGTTTACCGCATCGGTAACATCCTTGCTAGGGATGATTCCGTTATCGAAGTTGCGCGACATAGCACGGAGATCGATAGCATCATCCTTCATATCAAATGTATGCTGATATTTTTGAAGGAACACACGGATGCGCTGTTCTTTTTGTTTGGTCTTGGAGATTTTTGGGGTTTTCATTGTGTTGGTTCCGATTAGATGCAAGATGGTCATTTGTTGTTCCTCTTGTAAACACACTATAACTTTAATATAGCACCGTTATAATATCTGTCAATCGGTCATTTCTCCCAGGGAAACACGATCCAGCTGGGATCTTCCGTCTTGTTGATGTCCATTGCACACCAATCGATCAGCTCGTTGCTAGCGAGATTGTTGACCAGCACTGCTATACGGATGCGCTTGTGCCAGTGGAACGCGATGTCGCCTTTGAACACGCTCTTCTCCCAATCGTCACGGATCCAAGCCAGCGTGTCGCCTGTGTCGTTGATGTCGTCCACGATCAGTATGTTCTTACCGTCTGTGACATCCTCGGGCATCCAGGCATTCGTCTCAGTGTCTTCTTCTCCGTCACGAAGCTGCACCTTAAGAGTATGCATCGGAACACCCAACAGATGGCTTAACAACACACCAGGAACCAATCCGCCGCGGGTCAATCCTACGACGTAGTCAGGTCGCCAATCCGTCTTGAGGATGTCTAGTGCGATGCGGGTAGACCACCGATCGATCTGATCCCAGTCGTGATGTATCTTATTCATAGTCCGTACCTTTTGAATTGCTTGACTAACCAAGGAAACAACACAGTATAATCGGTCTTGCGTCTCTTGTCAATCTCCTCGAGATAGATCTTTAGATTCTTCAGCTCGGGAACATTAGCAGGTCCTGAGGCAATCTGCTTGCCTATGCCTTCCATGTATTCCTTTACCGGACCGTCATAATGATGCGCTGTTGCCATCTTATCCAATATGCGTTTGAAATCTTCTTCAAACACATCTGCGTCGAATATGTCCGGGTTCATGTATTTAGGATCCACCACTGTCATGAACTGCGTGAATATCTTGCGCTCCTTCTCCCACTCTGCGATCTGATCATATAGATCCGCCATGTAGGGTATGCTGAGACCAGATATGGCATGACCTATCTGCAATCTAACCCATTTCAACTTCATCAGCTTCTCGAAGTTACGCTTCCACTGTGCTAGGTCTAACCCGCTCCTGATGTATTCTATCTGCGGTCCCCAGCAATCCAAGCTAGCAGTTATGTGTACGCCTCTCAGCTTGCGCTTAGCTACCAGCCTAGTGAACCTCTCTATGTAGTAATCCATGCGCTTGTCATCTACCATGAGGTTGGTGATGATGACGAACTCGCAGTCTCGCATAGGATGTTCCTCGAAGAAGTCCATGCAGTCCACGAACTCCTTCTGGAAGAATGGTTCCCCGCCTAGGATGTGAAACTCTCTGAGATGCTTACCGTTCTCACGCATCCATTCCCACAGCAGTGCTACGTTCTCTTCGTAGTTTGGATGCCAGTTGCCGCCATCGTCAAACTCGAACCCGTCACGCGATATCTTGCCGTGCTTCTTGAACTCCGATTCCCATTTAGTGCTGAACCATGGACCGCAATACAAGCAGGCTAGGTTGCACACGTTGGTAAAATAGATCTCTAATATGCGAGGAGTGACATTGATTGCAGTAGGATCTTCCAAAAGTTCTGGAGGTGTGAGATCAGGAAAGCTAGCTTGCTGCATCCTGTCGCTGAATCCGCCAGCGTCCTCGATCTTGAAGCAATACTCGCAGCCACCCTTAGGGCGAGTACCTGCGAGCATGTCTTGCCTGTTCTCTAGCTTGAGAGGAAGATTATGGAAGTTCTTGAAGTTACCCGGGTCTATGGGCAACTGATCGCATCTATGGCAACTGCTGGTCGTTCCCCTGTTTAGGAATATGGTACTCCATGTCCATTTCAGTTGGCACGACGTCGCAGTCTTTACGGGAAACTGGGTCAAGCAGCTTCCACTTTTCCGGTGATATCACGGTCTAACTTCTTGCTTAGATAGTTCAATAGCACACCGTATGCTGGCAATACTACCAACAAGCTGACCAACAGCTTAGTGCCGGTCTGGTTAAAGGCAATGATGTGCCAGTTGTTTGCCATGTACTCGTTCGCTGATTGATAGAACGCTGTACCAAAGAACGTGAAAGTGTCCAGCAGGTTAGCAAACACTGCTGCTAGCGCAGGTGCTGCATACCACATGTTCAACCGTTCACGCACCTTCTGGAACACGAACACATCCAGCAGGCTAGAGAAGAAGTAAGCGAGACCGCTGGCAAAACCCACGCGAAGTGCTACAGATTCAGGAGCTCCGCCAGCCAAGATGACCAACACGCTTGCGATGATCGCAGGGATGAAGGCAATATTGATGACTGCTCGTGCGTTCTCTTTGTTGATTAACCGGATCGTCAGGTCCGTAGCAACAACGACCAATGGGAACGTGAACGCTGCCCAGGTCAGTTTGATTCCCATGATGTCGAACTTGATGGTGACTAGGAAGTTGCTTAGTGCGATGATGAAGATATGGAACAGGACCAGCTTAGCAATAAGCATCTTGTCCATTCCGTCTAGTGTGAAGTACTGTCTGATATTAGGCATCTATTTCTCCGGTTAAGCCTTATTGGCGGACAGGGTGGGATTCGAACCCACGGAAGATATCGCTACCCTCGCTCAGTTAGCAACCGAGTGCTTTCGGCCTCTCAGCCACCTGTCCATTGCCTTAGTATATATTCTTTTGTAGACATGTCAAATGTTTTCTCTTATAATCAATGGATGAACACAGTAAATACCCCCATGACCAACGAAGAAGAATCATCGGCTCCGAGCCTTGCAGACAGCAAGATCATGAACGGCAAGGATTGGGCGATGACGCTCGCCATGCGTGATCTTGTCAAGAACAAACCACAGAAGAATCTAACACCTGTGGTCATCAACACTGCTACACGCAATACGCATCTAGTGCTGATAATGATACCAGAATGGGGGATATTCTTCCCTCCATATAACATATCCAGGCTCAGTGCTATGAGCAGAGCTGCAGGATTCCGTACTACGGTGTTCGATGTCAACGTCAAGGCTTGGAACAGGCTCAAGGACACCATGCCATTCGATCCGTGGGATCCTAGCAAGGAATGGATGTGGGTAGGACAGAGATATTACTCCGAGCTGAGAGATCATGTTGAACCTATCCTGGTGGAATATGTGGACAAGATCGTCGAAGCTAATCCTGACGTGATCGGATTCAGCATGTATTACACCAACGAGGAACCTACTAACTGGATGGCAGCACAGCTGAAGAAGCGACTGCCCAATGCTAAGATCATCGTAGGCGGGCCACAAGCGCATGTCATGTCGAATCGCAGCAAGATATTCTATCATCATATCGTGGAGGGTGAAGGCGAACAGGTGTTGTTAGACTGCTTGGAAAAGATAGAAGCAGGCGAACCGATCACCGAGAAGTTCTTGAAGAAGGATCCTAAACTGCGGCTGGATCTAGACAGCATGCCTTTTCCGGATTACAGCGATTACGACATAACGGAATACTATCATCCGGGCGGCATAAGCAGCGAGATCAGCCGAGGCTGCGTTGCTAAATGTGTGTTCTGCACTGAAGTACACTTCTGGAAGTACAGAGGACGCATGAGCGGAAGCCTGCTGGACGAGATCGAGTATCAGAACCGACACTATGGTGCTAACTTCGTGTGGTTCATCGACAGCTTAGTCAACGGTAACTTGAAAGAACTGCGTGGATTCTGCAAGGGTGTGCTAGAACGTGGATTGAAAATCAAGTGGCAGGGCTATGCTCGCTGCGATGGTCGCATGGATGCAGAATACTTCCAAGATCTCGCTGCTAGCGGCTGTGTGCAGCTCAGCTATGGCATCGAAGCAGGTAGCCAGAAGGTCCTGGATCTGATGAAGAAGGACATCAACCTGGATGAGGTAGAGCAGAACATGCGTGATGGCGGTGCTGTAGGCATACAAGCACACACCAACTGGATCATAGGCTTCCCCAACGAGGATGCTGAGGCATTTGCTGACACACTAACTTTAGTATGGCGCATACGCAACGACAACATCCTCACCATCAGTCCTGGATTGAGCCTAATGCTTAGCCCTGGCGCAGAGATGACCATGGATCAGGAGCGTTTTGGCATAGCACCCGGTTACTTCCTCAACCTGTGGGCAACCAAGGACCTACGCAACACCAAGGTGCATAGGCTGGTACGCATGAAGTCTTTCAACATCTTCCTGGAGAATCTCAATTCCAAGAAGACCATCTATGGATTCGAGCGTCCTAGACTAAAAGAAACCTACAGCCTACGCTATAATAAGGCTAACATCAACTACACCATACCCAGAGAAACGTTCGATTACGACATAATCTGCACAGGACCTAACGAGTTTGCTAACAGCCTCATGAACGAGATATGGCCGCTGCTGAGGACGCTGTGGCGTGCGCTAGGACCATATACCATCAACGTGAGATTCGAGCCCGAATGGGATGTCATGGAGTTCGGAGATAGGTTAGGATGCAAGTATGCCGCGACTCACGATTTCACTATCGATGACGTTGGCGATTGGACTGCTAGACACACCTATGACTTTGTGCATCTGATGCACGATGGCAGCAAGGATCAGTTCTGGCCAGATCACAGCTTCTCACACGAGTGGGAAGGCAGAGGAAACTGGACTCTTACTTCAGAGTGGAACGAAGCATCCAAGCATGTTTCTTATGAGCATCCTGTCGCTCTGCCATAAAGTTGCTAAGACCGTGACACATCTCTTCTTCTGCTAGATGGTAGCAGCTCATGATATCTGTCAGCACGATCTCGTTAGCTGCTAGTAGCCTTTCCAACATGGTGCGAGCATCTGGTAACATGATCTCGTCTGGTACTGTACTCAGTTCTGCAAATCTCTGCAGGCTAGCAGGAGTATAGCTACCTAATGCACGGATCTCTTCTGCAGTCTTGTCTATGCTGCCGTGTACTTCCTCGTAGATGTTTCCGAACAGCTCGTGTAGCTGCCCAAAGTAAGGACCTTCGACATTCCAATGGTAGTTCTGTGCCAACAGCGTGAACTTATAGCTGCTTGCTAGCACTACTTTAGTGGCTTCCATCAATCGTTCTGACATGTTCTATTCCTCTGGGTATCTGTTAGTTATCTCATTCTGAAGCACTCTTGCCATCTGCAGGTGCGCCACAGCATTAGGATGACCGCAAGGTAATCTCTCCTTGGGATCTGTCCAGGTATCAAAGCTCTTGCCTGCGAACCCTAAGAATCTGTCACGGTCTATCAATCTCATCAGCTTTAGGTTATGTGCTTCCGTAGCGTATGAGCCTGAATGCATGTTGGATATGCTGTTGAACATGATGTATGGTAGATCGTTTGCCTTGAACCAACCCTGTAGCATTATGATCTGGTTGAGATAACGCTTGTATAGGTATTCCTCGTGGCAGAACGTCTCGTATAGTTCCTTAGCCCAAGGAGTGAAGTTGATCCAGTTAGGATTCATGAAGTTCATCTTGCCATCATCTGTCCGACGGAAATCGAATCTAGCCCAATGGCTGAATCCTATAGCATATACCGTATCTTCTGTTCCATGTTCTGCAGCGTGATCGATGATGCTCTCGGTGATGAACGCATTGCTAGCCCCGTTTCGAGCTAGGTTAACACATTCGACATCCAACAATGCTGCTAGCTGATGCGGCCATGCTTGCTCTGGACTATCTAGATTCTGACCATAAGTGAAGCTGCAACCGCTTGTTATTAACTTAGAGAATCTCATGTTCCTCTATCCACGCGATGTGTGCTTCTGGTCCAGGATGCCCCATCGGACTGATGAGAAATCCTTTGGTCTTTGCCCAGTCTAGCATACCAGTCTTTCCCGCCCAGTGGGATCTATCTATCATGACATTCAGCGGATGATCGATGTTGATGATGTCGTATACTTCTTCAGTGACTGATGAGAAACTGTAACGCAACCCTCGATCCTTGAGATAGTTCTGTAGCGTATAGATCGAGACGAGAGTATCATTGACATGCTTCTCGTGCGATACTAGGTTGTAATAGCTCTTAGCTAGTTCAGTAATGCCGTACTTGTCATAATCCTCATGCTGGCGTTCCACTCGAAAGTTAAACACAGGATCTTCGCCGCAGCCTAACAGCTTCTTCTTCTCAGATAGAGCAAGAGTCTGCCAAGTGCTAATGGTAAGCCACTCTCCATCTAGATCTGTATTGTGATATATCTTGGACATCTCCTTGGCAATCTTAGGATCTATCTTTATCTCATATCGAGCAGGGAAAGACCACATCACTGTTACAACGGTATCGCTGTCACAATAGCGTGTTGCATCCATGATTCGCCTTGCGATGGCTGTGTTGCCGCATCCAGGTTTAGCAACGCATCTATATTCCCACTCATTCTGTTTTGAAAGCAGTGCAGACCAAGACATGTTGCTTGCCTTGGTCTGCTTGCAATCAGGTAGTTCGCTTCCCCATGTGAAGCTATCGCCGCCTGCTATCAATAATGTCATCAGTCACCGAATGTTTTCAGTGCTTCTTCGTACAGTTCGGTACGCTCTTCCAATCCGATAGTGCCGCCGTTGATCTTCTTAGTAGCACCTAAGATATCGTTAGCATCTGCGAAATGGTTTAGATTGTTCTTGTGCCAGAACCAAGCTGCTGAACGTGCTGCGCCTTCTGCAGTGATCAGATAATCTGGCTCGTTATGCAGGTCCTTGTCTAGATCCTTGCCGCATGCATCGTAGTTGTTCTTGCCGGTCAACTGGATGAAACCACGACCGCGATAACGATAACCATCCCCACTGTGTTCATCACCGTTGCCCATGCGATTGCCATACACGCGGTTAGCGATCTTCTCAGGCTGCTTAGCATAATCGTTAGGATCTACGTCCTTGAAGTATTTTGGGAATACCTTCGTGAGGCTCTCAGCCTTGTAATTCAAGTTCTCTGACACTGCACGGAAGTGACCGCTCTCGTGGCAGCATTGTGCTAGGAACATCGCGCGACGTTCTGGGGTGTTGATCTCGAATTCGTCCATAGCTGCGTTCAGCGCATCGATGAATTTCTCTGCGACATCGTCTGCTAGGTCAAATGCTTCTTGTAATTGTTCTGCTGTGATAGACATAAAGTTGCTCCTCTGTGCGTCACTATTTACACAGCAGAGGAACGACAAAAGCACTTAGTGATTAGTAACGACCGGGTACCTGCGTATCCTTAAGAGCGGGATGGGCATGCTTCTTTCCCCTGCTGACAAACTTCTTAATATACCTAGGACGTTTCTCTAATAGCTCATCTAGCTTAGCATCGATCTGATGCAGCATGCCAACCATATATTCGTTCTCGGTCATCAGTCTCTTACCTGTCTTCAATGTCATGCTGTCCTCCTACATTATGCTTTACTTTAACATGAGTTCGTTGGTAAAGTCAAGCAGTAATTCGTGATGGCGACGATGGTGCCAGTGTGACAGCATGTACTTGTAGCTGGTGTACCAGTGATATTCGCTCTCAGGATGGCAACCGATCATGCCTATTCGTCCCTGATATCCTGCCATGTTGTCGCCGTTAGCGTATGTGGCAACAGTCTCAAACTTGCCCGTGCCATATATGCTGCAGCCATCGTAGAAGAACATCTTCTCCTGCTTCCCTAACCAGTTAACATCTAATGCCTTAGCATGTGATCGATGGGTGTCGGTTCCTAGACGGCGGATGTATTGATAAGCATCCAGCTTGTCTAGTAGGTTGAAGTAGTTTGGTCCTGCCCAGTATGCTCCCATACATATACCTAGATAGCGTCCGCCATTATGTACGAAATCTCGTATACGATCTGCGTTCTCTCGCATGAGGAAGTTGTAGCTGCTAGCATCTCCGAAGCCTCCGGGAACACATACCATATCAACATCATCGAAGAAGTCTTTCTCTAGGGATTGCTTGCTGAATATCTTGAAGCGATAGTGGGGTTCTAGGGCCTGCATCACACCGTTTCCGCTCTGCACGGAACAGTAGGGCTGGTATAAGAACAGAGCAATCCTGCCCTTCATTGATCACCTTTAAAATTAATAAAGTATTTAGTGGTAGGGGTGCCTGGGATCGAACCAGGTCGAGAACGGTAATCTGCCGCTAGAAGCCTTATAAGGACTCCCTGTGTGCCAACACCCACCCCCATTAAGAGAGCGTCATATTCGCAGGCCGGGAAGATTCCTAAGTTCCATAATGGTAACACGGCGCACAGTATCCACGCGGAAGCTGCGCCAGCCGTTCTTATCCAAACACCAGACTGGGATGACATCAGGACTGGATAAGCCGCCTGTTCCCTTGATCGGAGGTACGATATCACTGCGAAGTGTGCAGATCATGTTACGCTGTGCGCCGTTGCTCACCTTAGTGAACTCCACCACACAGATGTTCTGACGTAACATCTGCTCCACTTCGCCCTTGATGATCACTTTCGGTCACCCATCAGTTGCAATAGATTGACGAAGATGTTGACGAAATCCAGATAAAGATTAAGTGCGCCAAGCACACCTGCCTTGTCACGATCATCGCCGTCCGCAGTGTAATAAGCATCCTTGATCTGTTGCATGTCGTAAGCGGTAAAACCAACGAAGATCAGCACACCGATAGCACTACACGCCATCTGTAGGATGCTGCTCTGCAGGAAGATGTTGACCAAACCGGCGATGATCAAGCCAAACAAGCCCATCATCAGCAAGCTGCCCATGTTGCTGAGATCGCGTTTAGTAGTGTAACCCCACAGTGCTGTAGTACCGAACGTAGCGGCACTGATGAAGAACACCTGTGCGATGCTGGCCATGGTGTACACGGCAAAGATGCTGCTGAGGCTGAGTCCCATAAGGCCAGCAAACACTGCCAGACAGATCTTGGCTGTATGTGTGCTCATGCTGTTGATACCAAATCCCATGATTAATGCCATGATCAATGGTGCGAACATCACTACCCACTTGATAGGACTTCCCCAGATTGCCATCATCAGTTCCGGTGAGATGCCCACACCGTATGAGACCACGCCACTGATGCCCAGAGCCAGCGTCATGTAGTTGAACACCTGTAACATATATGCTCGCAAGCCCATGTCGTATTCTGCACGAGCTTGTGATTGAACTGTTGTCCACGGATTCATGTTCATGTTGGTTCTCCTAACCTTTGTATATATCTAGTATAACATCAGATTCTACAATTATCGTAATTCTTTCACGGTCTTCATTCATCGTATCTGGCTGGGATATTATTCGCAGCGTATACCCCGCCATCTCGCATTGCGATTCGATGATGGTGAGATATTGCGAAAGACTGCTGCCGATGAATCTATAGTAATCAAACATGCAGTGTATTTAGCGCAGGGCATCGGCAGATTTCACCTTGTTAGCCATCTCTCGATAACCATAGACGGTAGGAGCATTGCGTGACCATCCTGTCACTTCTAGCAGTCCATCCTGTCTACCCATGGCAACGTCATGCACTGCGGTCCTGAGATCCCATTGGTTTTCAGGCGGAAGTATCCACATGACATGCTTAGCACGGATGCCATGTCGCAATTCCTTAAGCGCATCCTTCGTCTTCTTTCCTGTAGGATCATCGCTCATACCTAAGCTAATGATGACAGTATCCCATTCATTGTTATAGATGAGATGCGTACCGTTATAGTTGTTGTTGAATTCTCTGCTGGTGATGCCTGGCTTAGCAAACGGTATGCAACCAGATAAATGAGCTGCTAGATCTGCGGCGATCTGATCACCTAAGATCAAACAGTCGATCATGCTACCACCGTTACAGATTGCACGCCGTCGATACGGAAGCTGCGCCAGGATTGCTTGTCTGTGCACCAAACGCTGAGGACGGAATCGTTAGCCTTCTTCTCTTTCTTGTCCTTGCTCTCCGCGATAGGAGGCAATAGATCAGGACGAAGTGTGCAGGGCATCTCTCTGAGTTCACCATCTACCTTGGTGAATTTGACGATGCACTCGTTGTGTTGTAGCAGCTCTGATATCTGTTCTCTAGTATATTGCATCTTCTGTCCTATGTTATGGTGGGGGAGGTGTGACTCGAACACACACTAAGTCGGTTATGAGCCGACGGCTTCGCCTTTAAGCTACTCCCCCGTTATCTAAACATAGCATATTATGTATCTTTGTCAATAACTATTACCATGGCAGGACACGATAATTGGATCACGACTAATCTCAGAGATAGGAAGAGAGATCCCAAGATAGATTTCCAGATAACATTCAATCCTCAGCCCTTCCGTGCGATGAGCTTTGACGCTGCAGCAGATCTCAATGCCCAACGCATAGCAGCCAGATCAAACAACATATGGCTAGCACTCAGCGGAGGGATGGACAGCGAGTTTGTTGCCAACGTGTTCCTGCGTAACAGCATACCATTTACCCCAATCATATTCTCAGACACGATCTATCCGGACGAATCGCACAACGCGATACATTGGTGCAAGCTGAACGGTATCAAGCCATTCATGATCAGCGACACGTTTGATAATACGAGATTTAGCGAGAAGCTAACTCAAATCTGTAGATCGTTGAATCTGATCAGTGTCAACGGTGCGCTGCAGATATATTTTAGCCACATCGTTAACAAGGAAGGCGGACAGCTAGTGACCGGATTGGGCGATCCGTTCGATGTGGATCATCCTGTGTATCCGGATATGATGACTACTAAGATAGAGATACCCGAATGGGATTTCTACATCGATGAATTAACCACAGGAAACGTAGGAGCGTTCTACAGCTATTCACCAGAGCTGATGCATGCTATGGTCAGAAACATGGATTATTCGCTGAGCCTGCAGGAAGCTAAGTCCAAACTATATGGAATACACTTCAGGACCAAGATAAGAAACTACAGCAAGACCATCAGCACCGTCTATGACATGATGAGCGAGAAGCTGGGAGAAGATTATTTTCGCATGGGCAACAGAGACGACGTGCTTGCGTCCTTCCCTGTCATACCTTGACATTGGTTCCGAACAGGATATCCCAGATCGGAAAGAACGCACCGAAATTCTTTCGAGAATCCTGATGATGGACCATGTGATACTTTCCGCTGGTCATCCAAGGATATAGATCAAAATCGGAATTGTGTTCTAAGCGTTCCTGTATGAAAGCAGCCCAGATATAATAGAATGCTGCTATCCACCATTCGCCAGTGACTGCACAGAATGCGATGGTAGGAATGACCTCAGTGATCCACTGATCGACTGTGCTCCGCCAGCTATCATAGAACAGCAGGTAATTGGTCCAGTGCTGACCTTTCTGATTAGTGCCTTTAGTAACCTGCTTGTGATGATCGAAGTGGCAGCGTGTGACGAACGGTATCCGCCACACATGCAATGCTCTATGCACACAATAGAGCAACAGCGTCCATGATAGGAAACTTACAACGAACATCTGTTACTTATATCAGGATCTTATCTGCCTCAAGCTCGTAGATAAAGAGATCCAACCACTGAGTGACCTCAGCTTCGCTCCACTGCTCCGTAGGAGACTTGCCTTCCTGCAGCTCGTAGGTGTAGCAGAAATCGTTCCAAAGTTTAGAGTTTACCAACCAGCAGGGTTCGTCGCTGGGAATGTCGTTATAGTTGATGTTCTTAGTCATACACAAACCTCGTTTCATAGTTGTGGGAGGGAAGATCTTTGATATTAGGGAAATGACGTCCGATGATGCTCCAGGTGAAGCTGCTGGCAGTGTCTTTCTTGCCTGCCCATACAGTCTCTTCGATGGTATGGACCGGGACCTTCTCGAAGAAGGTGATACTGAGCTTGCGCTGTTCCTTCTTCTTGATATTCGTAGACTGACGCTTTAACCATCCGATTTCGCTGCTTTTCCAGATAGCTTCTAACTGTTCTTTAGTCATGCTGCTTTTTCCAGTTGCGGATACCCTAGATAACGACGCAGTTCCTTGTCCTGAGGCTCGAACCGTTCTCCTTGGAAGAAGATGCGATAGCTCTCCGAACCGTACTGCCCTATTCCATATAACACAGTAGCATCATCGCCGTCCCATGTCAAGTAGTCTTCGCTCATGCGGCGGAAGGTATTCTCCCTTCGATTGTAGAAGCCCAGCGGACGTATCACAGCCTTGACCTCATCGGGATCGCTAGCGAGATATGCTTCGGCTGTGGGCCACCGGCTGAGGAATTCTGGCAGCACTGTCTTCACAGGCTTGCGTCCGGTCTGGTTAAGCATGATCACGCCTACCATGTGCTGCCAAGCGCCGTCGATCTGCTGCTGGACCATGAGGTCATCGCGGAGTGGTTGTGTCATGGTTTATACCTCCCATACCAATATTTGCTGCTAGCCCGAAGCCGTGTGTTGCTCTCGCGGATGTATTCCAGCAGTGCTCTAGCCAGCACTGCTTGATCATTGCGATGCTCGGCATCTTCGCTCTCGGTCATCCTGTCGATCAGATCCTGCAGCATATCAATGTATGGGCAGGTATCTTCTGGTACTACAGGTTTCTTTATCACAGGCTGTCGTGCCATCAGTTCATCTCACTTCCCCAGAATATGTAAGCATGAACATCATCCAGTCTGATTCCGATAGGAAGCTAACTCGATAGCTCTTTCCCATGCTGTTTACATAATAGTCTGATTCGCAGTGATTGTCAAGCCATTTGTCCATCTCACGCATCTTGTCGTAACCGTATGATACGCCCGCTTGATACCAGTTGCCCACCTCATCAGGAGGCAGGCGGTGTCTCTTTCCCATCGTTACTGCGCTAGCTTCTCGTCATCGAGATAGACCTCAGCTTCGTTTACCTCACCCAGGAAATCGATCTGGTTAGCTTCACAGTAGGCCATGAGATCGGCCAGCAGGTCTGCCACACGGTCGAAGGTAGGATGCTCTACCTTGTAGCGAGCGATCATCAGCTCGCCGCGACGGATGCTCTTCTCGTAGTCTGTCATTATCTCGGTCATCTTTTTCTCCTCATACTTCTGTTAACCATGGAAATGTCTTCCGCCAATCTAGATTCCTGCGTCTATCCATCTCGTCCAGATACGTCTTCAGCTGCTGTATCTTAGCAGCATCTCTAGCATGTGACTGGAATTCGTAACCCAATCCCAGCATCATGTCCTTTGCTTGACCTTTCGGCATCAAGCTCAGGATCTCACCAAAGTCCTTGTCCCAGAATCCATCACCGAATATGCCAGGATAGAGATAAGGACGATTGACGCAGGCCATGAAGTAGTGACCGATAGGACGATCAAACCCGTTCACATATCGTATCAGATCAGGCATGCTCTTGATGGTCAACCCTGTAATGGTCTGATTGATGTTCAGCGTCAGCCACTTCTGCTCAGCGAGATATTCAAAGTTGCGCTGCCATTCCTGCATGTCTATTCCGTAGCGCACATACTCCTGTTCCGGACCCCAGCAATCTATGCTGCAGGTGATGTCGAATCTCTTCAGACGACGTTTTGCTAACAGTGTTTTCATCCTGTCACAGAATGCGGCTAGCTTAGGCAAAGGAACCTTGAGATTGGTGATGATGTTGAATTCCAGATCAGGCAAGCTACGAGACTCTAGGAATTCCAAACAAGTATCCAGCTGTGGCTGATAGAAAGGTTCCCCTCCCAACACATGCAACCTGCGTAGGTCTTGCACGTTAGCATCCATCCAGCGCCAGAACTGTTCAGTCAGCTGCTTGAAATCCTCAGCTGGTTCTAATCGATTGTCGATGACTAAGCCATCCTGCTCGAAACGTCCGTGTTTCTTGTTCTCTTTCTCGATCCTGCTGCTGAATCCGTCCCAACAATACACACAGCTCATGTTACAGACATTGTCGAAATATATCTCCAATATCCGGGGAGTGACACGGACCGCAGTGAGATCAGTATCTAGCTCAGGCGGCACTAGTCCTGGTATGGTCTTCTGGAACTGACGGTCGCTGTATCCGCCTGCGTCCTCGATGTTCTTGCAGTATTCACATCCGCCCTGTGGCCACTTGCCTTCTAGCATCAGCTGACGATCTGCTAGCTTCTTATCGGTGTTATGGAAACTATCAAAATCGTGATGATGTATCCGAGTAGAGTTGACTCTATGACAGGAATTGGTCAGCCCGCTCTTGAGCATGATAGTGCTCCAAGTCCACTTGAGCTGACAAGCAGTAGCAGTATGGATGGGAAACAGCTCAGTCATCTGTATCCTGCCCAAACTGATCGTGCCATTCTTCCTTGACCGTGAAGCCACCGTAGTAGCCGTTGTGCTCATTGTGGTTTACCAGCGTCACGAACCCTCCCTCGGTCTGTATCTCCAGGAACTGAACTTCATGAACATTGTATTCATCTTCATGCCCCCGATAATCTCCGTCCTTGACTTCCCAGCAGACGAAGCGTTGCCCGATCAGAGAACGGACATCATCATCCGTGCTCATGTATCGGGTCTCGCAGCAGTTCTGTCCGCAGTCACTCAAGGTCAGCTTGCCCGCGGAGAAGTGAAGGGTAATGGAATCCTCGTCTATCTCTACGTCTTTGATCACTGGTCCGCGGACATATTTCATAATCACACCTGTTCGTATGGTCGCCAAGTCGTCTCATAGCTTGCTAGAAAGATGTCTGGCTTGCAGGGATAGAACTCACCCTTGATACCCTTGATGATGTAATCACCGATAGTAGCAATGTGTTCTACCTGATGCTCGCTGCCATCTTCCAGCGTACGGATATGTGCTTCGGTCTCTGTTACTTCGCCCAGTGCATCGCCGCAGAAATCGCGCAGTGCTTCTACGGTCTCTGCAGTGAACGGTACTGCTTGCACTACTACTGGCTTCTTCGCATAGTTCTCGACGATGTATTCTACCTTCACCGGACCGGTGACAAAGTACTCAGTATCGTCGTTGCTCCAGCCTTCGTTCTCGAGACCTTCCATGCCTTCATCGTCGAAGATCTCTTCTAGCCGTTCAGTCTCTGCTGAGTCCATGTCCTCAGGCCAAGTCCACTCTGCCCAGCAACCGTCATCCTGTTCCTGATCCTGCACATCGCCGAATTCGCCCACTTCTGTCTGCCCGTCGGGATCATAATCACTGAGGTCAGGCTTTGTCTCGTATTCCCAATGGCCCCAACGCCATCCCAGCTCGTAGGTCGCTGTGAATTCGCCGTTGGTCCACGTCTGGATCTCAGTCACTGATTTCTTATCTACAGTGCTCACTCGCCAAGTCATGTCATTCTTCCTTTTCTCATAATCCTGGTCGTTTAGGAACAGCGTTCCATTTCCGTCTCATGTATTGTGCTTCAGAACCGTATGATATTAGTTTAGCATCTATATCCGAATCGTCAACCGTTGCGAAGCCATATCTGCTCCAATAGTTGCAGTTCTTGTTGACGGATGTTAGGTACGCCGCATCGTATCCCATGTCTACGGATTTTGCCAGCATCCACTCCATCATCGGTATCGCTAATCCCTTCTTGCGATATTCCGGCAGCAGAGCTAGATCGTGGAAATAATATGCATCAGCTGGATCCGGCAATCTGTCCAACAGGGTGTTGAGAGCAGGGGGATCATCCGATACTATCGGATGGCTTACTAGATATCCTACGATGTCCTTGCCATCCTCTAGCACGTGACAACCTATGTTAAACAGCTTGAACCGTTCCCATAGTATGAAATCGTGTTCTGGATGGTTGATGTGGATCTGATCAGCAACGGCGTTGACCTTCTTGAGATCTCGGAAATGCATCACTCGCCAGATTGGATTCATTCTACTAATCTCCTAGTAGCCAGCTCTAGTGCTGCGGCACGGTCGATAGGACCGAGATCGCCATAGCGATTACGATGTGCGCTGCTCCATTGACAAGCACGATCGATTAGGTCCTGTACCTTGCGATAGTCCTTGATCAGCATGTAGTTGACTTCGATGTCGTGCAGGAAACGTTCATACCGATTCAGTTTCTCCTGCTGCAATCGGATAGCTTCCCTCTGTTTAGCAGCATAGTTGTCCCGGACCGTGACTGCTACCTCTAGCTCGAAGATGCGAGCTTCCAGATCAGCACGAGATTCCTTGACCTTCTTGGGCGCAGATTCCAGCTGATCCAGTACCGTCTCTAGAGGTGCAGGAGCCTCTACCTCGAACAATCTCTCCGAGGGAGGCAATGCATCATCAATCTTTGCACGTTGCTTCTTCAGTCTTCGCATCGCTTGATCACCTTGCCGCAGGTCTGACACACGTCTTGGACGTAGATGGTCTCTTCTCGCAGCATCTCACGATCCTGTATGCTGGTGTCCCACTGTCGTGCGATCACCTGCTTGAGCTCCATGCTGGGCGTATAAGTGTCATAGCGCGGCTTGAAGTAGCAGCTACGCCAAATCGCACCTACTCGTGGGCACATCTTTTCGCTCATGTTCTTATACCTATATCGTTAAGCATCTGCTGTGCTTGGCTGACATCGACGTCATCATCCGCTAGCATGTCTTGGATCAACATCTCTAGAATGACATCATCGATCTCAGGTTCGTGACGAACGAATCCAGTCCAAGCGAACTGCATCTTACCGTTTGTATGAAACTTATCGCTTTCCATCTACTAACAACCTCGCTTCCATAGTTACTATCTCACCCGCATTTGGAAGACAGAATACCAATCCCTTCTCATCAGTGAGAATAGGAAAGTCTCCGTTTGCATACAATGCCATGATGCCGCCTAGCGTGTTCCTAAGCGTACTATCATTTACCACGTTGTCAGGCATCAGTCGATATTTCTTCTCGACATTGCCCTTGAATAGGATCCTAAGTTCAACTATGTCCATTGTTTCCAAACCTCAATGCAAACATTGTAGCATTTTCTGACTCAGTGAGCAATATCACATTGATCACAGCAGCTTCCAGTGACATGTCATAATGCGAATGGGTTAGGATCTCGTATGGGACGTCCTGTTCATCCAACCATGACTGTTTCTCTGCCCAATGGTCAGCCAGCATGTGCTGAAACAATGGGTCAGTGAACCGTTCTGCGTCGTCTATGCTCCGGCGAGGAATCTCATACTTGCCGACTGTAACTGATAAAGCCTTAGGACTTCTTTCCATCAGGCGCTTCTTCGTCTGCTGATTCAGGATCTGCATCTGCTGTGTCATCCTCGTCGCTGTCATCATCTTGTATTGTATCCTCATCTTCCTCGTCGTCCCGCCATTGGCAGATTGTATCTAGATCCCAGAACTCACGGATGTCATCTGGAATGTCCTCGAGGTCTTCGCTACCGTCGAAGTTGAAGGATTCGTCTCCTGATTCAGAGGAATACTTGCCTGCGAAGCCCATGCCTTCCTCGAGATAGAAAGCAGTGATCCCGAAGTCCAGTTCCTCGTCTAGATACTCGTAGAATGCGACAGGAGGTCCCCAAGCTGTGTCGAAGCTGAGCTTTACCTTGTTGTCGTCGATTCGATCGATGCCATCGGACTCTTCGCCAACATCCCACTTGGTGCCCCAGTTGTTGATGCACCACTGATACCAATCAGCTGCGCCATACTTCTCGACGTTAGCGGCCGACTGCTCGGGATCGCTAAGCGGACTGCCCATGTCCAACAGTTCCTTGGGACAGGGAAGAAACTCGCCGAACAGTCGTTCGTTCTTAAAACCCTCGATCAAGCGGTCGATCTGAGTAGGGTCTTCGTGCGTGATGATAACTGAATTCTGATTCCAATTTGGCATGATGTTTATCCTTTCGTAGAGCTAATAGTGAAAGCCAAGAACAGAGCGGCGACGTAGGTCTCCAGTGTATATGGAATAGCCAACGTCGGGAACAGAGTATTGAGACTCCAGATCGATGCGAACGGCGCGAGCAACAATCCCACGATGAATGCCAATACACTGATGTCGATGAGATGTTTCATGCTGCGATCTCCATTGCAGTGTGTTTACATGATTTACGGAACTGGAATCCAGGGCAGCTACAGGTGCGCCCTTTAGCCCCAACTGTGAGGAAGTAGGTGCTGCCCTTGCTGCCTGCGATCTGGATCGTGCGCTCTGCAGGAGCCTGTTTGGGCTGCTCTACTGCACTGTCATCGATGCTGATGATGTTTGAGGGATGGATCTCACGCACGGGCCAGCGAGGGTCGCCTGTAGTGAGACAGACTGTGCCGGGCTCGCTCCACTTGTACGCTGGCATCTGCTCACCCTCATAAGTGAATGTCTCGGGCTGAGGATATGCCCAGAGGTGACGCTTAGCATACTTCTCGTTGCGGGCTACTACACGCATGGGCTGCTCCTTACCTATTACCTTCGTAACGCATGGTCAGGGTGTATTTGCCATCTGACCAACGCTTGGTGTTTACTAATACCCAGCCTCGTTTGTACAGTTCTCGGGACTTCTTAAAAGTATAATTCTTGCTGCCGCTGAATATTTGATCGTGTACGACATTAAGCATGTGCAGTGCTCCTTTGTTTTCCTATAATACATAATAGCACGGACAGCACATCTGTCAACCGAAATTAACGGATGTCTTGCGAACAGCAATAGAGCTCTGCAAACTCAGAAGCAGCACACTCGGATTCTCCCTCATCATATCCCATCTTAACGCATTCTTTGGTTGCGAGCTCGATAGCATCATGCAGATCCTCAGAGCTATCTGGAATGAAGTTATTACGGATTACTTCCTGGACAACCTCATAGAGGTCGGTGCAATAGGAATAAGGAAAAGAGACTTTAGATTTACGCATGGCAATACTCCTTGATTGAGGGATACGCTTACAGACTGGCAAGGTCAAGGTCGCGGTCATTGGGGAAATAGTTGTTATAGAAGTTGGTTTTGTTAGCACGAAGCTTGCGCTGAAGCTTTTGGCTGTAAGGCGCGACTTTGAACGGAGTGTTGGCAAGCTGCAGGTCAACGACGAGGCTGGTATATTGTGCTTGCGTAATGCGCTGAGCGAACAACGAGGTGGTGAGGTAGGGGTTAACTACGAGAAGGTCGGTTGATTTGGACATGTGCAGTGCTCCTTTGTGTTCCTATAATACATAATAACACGGAACTAGGGGCTGTCAACCCCTAATTTCCACTTTTTTAGCTGCACGGAACACGATGGCAGCAGAGTTAAGGTCAAAGTTCTCGTGACGCTCCCAATAAGCAACTTTGCGCTCCGCTGCTGTGATTGCTTGTGTAAGGTCACAACGGTCTGCAAAGCTAAGCGTACGGTCAAGCAACAACTTGGTCATGTGCATAGCATTGAGCTTGTGCTTAATCCAATATTTGTTTGCTTGAGCGTTGCGGGTGAACATTTGGGACTTGGGTTGCTGTTTATATTGCAAAGTGTATGCGCGAACTTGAGACATGTGCAGTGCTCCTGTGTTTTTGCTTATAATACACAATAACACAGGATTGCATGTTGTCAACCTCCATGATTGATCCAGACATCCGCAATCCGTCGTATGTCCTGGTCAGCATCTTCATATGCACGGATGTCTGCTACACAATCGATCACTTCCTCGATGTCATCTTCGTCAAGTCCATGCTTCCTCATCATCTCAATAAACTTCATCCAATTGGGATTAGGTAAGGTCCTAGGCTTACCGTATTTCTGGAAATCTATCACTTCGCCCATATCTGATACTCCTCACTGTCGCTTATAATAACATAGCAGTGTCATCTGTCAACCGATAAATATTCTATCATGAGAGCAAGAGAAATCATAACCGAAGCGCCGTTGAGTCCCGTTGAGCTTGCCAAGAGAGACAACATGACACGATTCCTGACCATGGTAACCAAAGGTATATCATTCCTCACGGTCGATGGGCAACAGGTCAAGATCAAGAACGATCCAGAAACAATCAATATGATCTCGCAAGATGAGTGGCCTCCACGCAAACCGTTGCCCTTGGATCCCACCGGCGAGATAGCTTGGACTCGATTGCAGAAGACACCAGAGTTTGGTGGTAAAGGATCTGAGGATCATCTCAGAGCAGAGATCGAAGCTATGGGCGGACTAACGCAGCAGATAGAAGCTGCCAAGCGGGACACTCCTTACATAGAATTAATAGTAGGGGCGAATGTAGTCAGAGCTGCAGGTGTGAAGAACACGCCAGGAACTCCAAAGAGCGACTTCGAGATAATCGATGAGAATGGCCGCAGCGTAGCTTGGATAAGTCATAAAGATGGTACGCTTCCGAAACACTTCGGGCAATGGGGCGGACTAAGCAAGTGGCAGTGGAACGAAGAGACTGCACGGTTCATAAATGCGGTCAAGAAGAAGTTTCCCGATGGTGTCACCAAAGGTAATACTGCAGTGATGCGACCTATCGAAGATTCACACCTACGCATGGCTGCGGTGTATGGTCACAAGGTAGGTAACGCACAGTTCGGAAAATACAATGTCAATACCGTCCTACAGGGGGAAGTG